>OBXK01000120.1_pt1 | contig 56955 bp, 72 predicted proteins | sample 1501371 | NCBI WGS metagenome assembly OBXK01 (sample SAMEA2580154, study PRJEB22360) | human gut metagenome | biome: human gut; feature: human-associated habitat; material: faeces | place: Denmark | collected 2008/2010
AAGAACCTCAAAAGCCCGCATTATACATCAGATTCAACTAATTAGAGGCATCACCAAAATAACAAGCCATTTTTTCTTGTCAATATACTTCTTTTTAAGTGAGAATATAATAAAGGATAAGATAATAAATGGAACCGCTGGTTCTAAACCAGAAAAACTGCCCCTCCCAAATGGCACAAGTGTAATTATTAAAAGAGCGAAAAGATATAATCTAATTGCTATGTCGTCTACTGTAAATTTAAGCCTCACCGTGTGCAGCCCTCGCAAGTGCCACCAAAATTAAATTTTATTTATAAGTGGCAAAATTAAAGGGAAAAACAAATCACATTTAATAAATCAAGAATGTGGTCTGTCTCACCCAATTTTATACTTGGTCGCAACTATATCACATAGGAAAAACCCGTCAATTTTTGAAAGAAATTGTTAAGAAATAAATCTGTAAACCTCTATTTTTAGTAGGTTTTTTGGTGGGGATTATGATGATTTTCCTTAACTTGCTACCCGTACTAGCCCCGCTCACTGGCATCTTGCGTTGCTCGCAACTTGAAGAGTTAGCCCCCTACTGTATAGAGGGCATCCATGATGTTCAGCGCCCTGCGTTACGCTGTATTTTTTACTGATAAGAAAGAATTTGCTCCATTTCGATATCGCCTAACGCAGCAGGCCAGTAGATGATTTTCCTGATATGCCCGTTGAAATAGTTGTTCGCATCCATGTTTGAGCGACCAATGCACAGACGTGAAAGCGCCGGCGGGAAAGCAGTCACCGAACGGGAATACCAGTTATAGCCATCAAAAAGTCGTGTCGTTAAGGCTGCACCATCAAAATTAAAGATGCAGGACTGCTCACTATCGCGAACCGCCGCCATACCCGGAATCTCAAGGTTTTGCGCTGTGCCTGAGGGATCCGGAATCACACCCACTGCAGCCCCCTGCGGCGTCCCCACAGCGGTTCCCGACGCTGGCGGCCGGTAGGCGAAACGGATATGTGCACCTGAGGCGCTGTTGTCCAGAACGACAGCACAGGCCAGAGAGTTATATTTCCCACTTAACGACTGCAGGCTATGGGGATGAACCACTGAAACCAGCACAGTAGCAGCGGCAGACGTGATAAAGGCCGTGGTTGACGGCGTTGTGCACACCTCACTCGCGCGCATCACTTCTGTTCCTGCAGTCGGAATATAAGATGAATAACCATCCCGGCGCTCAGCCTGCGCCCCCCACACCCAGAGTGATTTAGGCGTGGAAGGAAGGTATGACGGAACCGCTGTCGCGCTGGAATCATCATTTACCAGGGCGATAGTGAATAAAGGCGATGCTGCCGAAGCCGGTGTAATGGTTATTGACAGGCGGTACCAGCCATTACGATAAGGCTCCATTGTGACCTGGAGCATGCCGACGGTTGCAGAACCCGGAGAGACTTTGCCAATCTTGCCGTTTTTAAGGTCAAAGTTAGCGAATGCGGTTGCTGCCTGGGCCCCCTGTGCCGCAAGCTGAATAACCCCCGCCGTATTTGCCTTCGCGAAAATACTGAAGGTATAAGGCGATCCTACCACCGCATCGCTGGTCGTCGCAGCCAGTAACGTTCTTACTGTCGATGTCCCGTTTGCGGTCTCGGCAAGTCGGGTTGCCGTGGTATTCCCGTCAGGCGCCGTACTGTCACCCGGTGTTACCGTCAGCCCTCCGGATGACCAGGTGGCAGACTGTGAAAAATCCTGTGACCACGCCAGGCGGTTTGTGCTCGAATATTCAGTTCTTAATCCAAGACACTCCAGAGATAACGGATGATATTCTATGGCAGGTTCATTTGCCTGGAGGTATTCGATAAGGCCGGACGAGCCAACATAGCTTCTTACACTGGCGCATGTGAATGACAGAATATCTGTCAGGGCTGCAGAACGGATGACGTTACCGCTCGCATGCTTTATGACGTACCGACCGGTGGAGAAATCAGCGAATAAATTAGCGCCATCCGGTAGAGGGGCATTAACTGAAGGTAATTTCACATCACCTTTAAACTTCATATTACTTTGTACTATAGTCGCCATTATGCAATCCCTGGGTTGTTGATCGTGGTAACTCGGGTTTGTGTGCCGGTAAGATTTAAGGTGTTCTGGGCATTTCCAACACAATGGTTGAATGAGATATCGGTATCTGTCAGTGCTCCGGAGAGATTAACCGGGTATCGCTGAGTTGCAGTGTCCTGCGTGTCGCGGATTTTATTGCCGGTAATCCCGCATTTCACCATATCCGCTGCGCCAGCGATGGCATCCCCCACTTCTGTACGTCCATTGTTCCAGAGCCGGTTATCCATAATGTCAACATTGACCAGATTGCCGCTGACAAAGTTAAGACCATGACGACCATTACGATAAATATCATTATCCGCAAACTTACTGTTCAGTAACTTCGCGGATGTATGAGCATATTCAACATGAATGCCGTCGAGCTCATTGTCAGCGATACGGTTACCGGAATAATTGTACTCCCCCTCTATAGCAAGCCCTTTATCCGTATAAAGATAAATGCCGTGTTTAGTATTACCGTTGATGTGGTTGCCCTTCAGAATGCCTCGGTTACCGGGGTTTCCCGCGCCGTTTGTTCCCGGAGAACCTTTAAACCCATATTCATTGAAACGCAGGTTATTACCGATCGCGATGAGGCCATCTATACCGCAGTCGGCCATCCCCGCATGGTTGTACTCACACACATTCCCGATAGCAATAGTGTCGCGAGCCACACCGACGCCACGTTGTGGCTCGAAAAATATACCGTAATTTTTATTGCCCTTATTCACGGTCTGACCGATATAAATCGGTTCACTGGCAAGGTACCCGGTTCCCAGACCAATGCCTGAAGCTCCCAAAGAACCAACCTGGCCGAGTCGGCCACAATTTTCCGTAACCACACGCATGATTGAAACGTTATCAGGCATATCCACGCCAAGCCCAGTGGCTCCCGTGTTCTGAATCTTTATGCGGTCAAAAATAGTATTCCGGTAATACTGGAGATATATACCTTTTATATCGGGTATATATCCGTTCACCGGGTGTAACTGCTGGTTTTCTCCGTCAATTGTAAAATCAGTAAACTGAATATTTTCAATGTAGGTCTCTGCCCCCTGATACGTAAAAGCGGCCAGATACCCAAATGGCAGGAAGTTTGTAACACCCACTCCAGCCCCCAGCAGAGCCACGCCCGAACGAGGATTGACCGGTTTCGCCAGCTTGAAATATCCAGGGGGAGTGTAAAGCTTTCCTCCGCCGTTTCCTGACAGCCAGTCATACCCGCGCTGTAACGCTCGCTGAGAGTCCTCTCCAGTTTTTACATTCAGGCCGCAATCCCTTGCATCAAGAATCATCCCTCTTTTACGAAGACGATCCACATCAGTTTTATTTTTCCTGAGCATGCGCTGAATACTTTCTGTCATGCCAGGCAAATAAAAATCCCCGTACTCATCAACAGAGGCGTAGGCAGCGTTTTCTGCATCCGTCAGCCTGAGAATGGCCGGAGCCTTATTTGCCTGAAGTGTTTTCAGCCGGTCCCGGACAGAACCTGGCATCCCTGCCAGGTGCATATCTCCGAAATCATCCTGCACTGTGACAGTGGCATCATCGACATCGTTAAAAAAGGTCAGATTGTTATCCGATGAGACATTGATAAGCTTTTTCAGCGCATCAACATACTCCTGTGAGATCATCTTCCTTCCTGTTGACTGCAGAGTTCCGGCGACGTTCATATATTCAATGGCCAGCGCGTTGTCATCAGGACTGCGCACATAAGTAGTGCTGCCCTCCGGGATGTTCGCGATATCAGCCTGTGCTGCAGCCAGCGTCATGTACTGCTTACTCAGCGGAATGATGTTTTGCCGGACCTCATCATTTTTCGCCATCATCTGGCGCCAGGTATCGAGCGGTTCCCCGCCGCGGTCGTCAACCGTTCCAGCCGGACCGTTCACTAACCGATCGGCCCGCTTAACGTTATCCAAAAAGATTTCAGGCGTCGTCGTACCCAGCGGCGGATTCAGTTCATCTGCAGCCATGTTTTTTGCTCCAAAAAAGGCGTTCGCGCAAACGAGGGTTTGAGCGAAAAGAGTTAATAAGGGGTTTTTATGGGGTATTACGCGACGTCGCCGGGGTATGTGGCGTCGTCGTACTGGTAGAAAATGTCGCTGTACTGTCTTGCAGTCACCTGGCAGGTTCCGTCTGCCTGCGGCGCTATTTCCTCAAATATGGCGTCATAGATACCCCGCGTTGAGCTACAGAACACCAGTCGCGGCGGTTCAATGCTCGGATCGTTCAGCATGATTTCATCGAAAGCGGCTTGCCATGGAACAGACAACTGATAATCCCCGACGAAAGTGGCCACCAGCAGCCCCGAGGCAGAGCCATCCTGGTAGCGCAAAATTGCGCGCGGGTTTTCAAAGGTCCAGTCCAGCTGTTCGGAAACGGTAAATACCGTTTCGATACCCGTTGTGGCCATATCCACGACCAGACAACTCACGGTTTTATTTCCCGGAATATCATCTGTCAGCAGGATGCGATCACCGTACTCATATACCAGTGCATCCAGCTCAGTCGTCGTATTATGACCCAGCCGCTGATGCAAATATTTCATCAGACGCCGCATACCTATCTGGTAAGCGTGGTCCTGATTGAGTACCCCATCGAGTTTGTAGTTCTCGATTTTCACCGGCGTGGGATTGTCGGGTGTTCGGCATTTCACAGTCTCCTCTGCCCAGGTGATGCCGTTGATATATGTCACATCAACGCCATCGTAATCATCAGCAGACGGTGCCGTAAAACTAGTCTGCAGTTCTTCGGTCATTTCATGCGGGCTGATGATCCCCGACCAGTTCTTAACCCCTTCCCTGCCTACGGATGCGAGCCCATCACTCAGCAGAAAATACGATTTCCCCGCTGCGGTAATCTTCTGCAGCATTTCCAGCGCTGAGATACTGTCGCCGGTAGCGTAATCGAAATACTCGCCCCGTGGCGTCCAGTACGCGGACTCCAGCGCGTTGATGGTATCGACATCCATCACCAGTCCCAGCGAGTTCCCGACATGCAGCAGCGCCCCCGAAATGGTTCTGGCCGTTCCGGTTTCATAGGCACGCGTCCCAACAACGTTTACGCGGCGGTCAGACTGCGCCGCCAGTTTACCGCCCGTCTCGACGGTCGCCGCCATCAGCGACACACCGGGATAGGATGCTGGGCGAGTCAGTAGTCGTCCGCGGAGTGCCTGCCAGTACATCGAATCCCTGGCATTATTGGAGCCCTGCTCGTTGCGACGTCGGCAGCGAACCTCTACAAGCCCCGGAGAACCGAGTGAGATCCGCTCAGTAAAGCCCAGACCGTTAACGTTTTTCAGCGCGTATTCACCCTGTTTACTGACCCACCCAGAGCCGGATCCGTAAATCCGATACTGAATTTCCCACTCAACATGCCGGAGTCGTTTTTTGCCCTTGCTGTCAAAACCGCAGATGCCGTTCGGAAAGGAAAAATTCACTTCAAACATATCCACCACTTCATTTTCTGGGCATACCAGGAACGGCCCCAGCCAGCTCAGCGTGTCGTTAAGGCCAGTGGCCTCATAGTCGATCATCGTCCTGGTGGTGAATCCCGGCCATGACTCATCAACTGCACCGTTAACCAGACGCGCCACCGTCGCCGTCGTGCCGTCAGCGGACACAATCCTGTACTCATTCCCGCGGTGAGCAAGTGAAAGCCGTTGCACGCCTTCAGGCATGCCCGAAAATGCGGTTCCCGTGGCGCTGTTATAGGCAAGCGTCAAATTTTCCGTTACCGCCGGGCTGCCACCGGTTGATGCCGTGCCGGCGGTGTAAACAGGGGCATCACCGAAAACGGCAGCAGGCAGCGAGGATGATGTGATTGCTCCTCCCGCGAACGGACTGGCCTCCTCGGTTATCAGTACAGTGCCGCCGTTATCCTGCGCGACCAGGCCGGAGCCAGTGAGCCCCTCGGTGATGGCCGCCAGAAGTCCCGACATCGAGACATAGTTCGCCACCAGCGACACCGTGTAAGCGATCCCCTGCCACGTGATCGTGAACGTGCTGGAGCTGGTCGAAAAGTCATAGGTGGTCGGGGCTGCGCTGGCCTGAATTTTTGCCGCACTTCCCCCGGTGCCCGGCACCGCAGCCTGGCCAGGGGTATATGACGCGATAAACAAATCGTAATCGACTGAGTTAAACCCCAGCGTCACCGGCATACCAACCACCGGCGCGATCTCCGTCAGCAGCGGACTCGCGATAACGCTGTACCCGGCCGCCGTTGATATCTGGTAGTTGGCGGGAGCCTTTATCTCAACAATCGCGCCTTCTACCCAGCTATCCGGCAGAGAATTGTCGTTTTTGTCGTCATCATCGCCATCATCCGTGTCCAGCCCGGTAAACGTTACGTCTGCTCCGGCCACGGTCATGCTGTCTGCGATAATGTCGTCCGCATCCGGCGACGTCTGGGCCATGTCCAGCCCTGTGCCGGATGACGTCCCGCCGACCTCCGTACTGTTGAACCAGTTTTCACCGCGCTCATCGCCGGAAACGTCCGCCCCAGGGGGATAATGCGTGCTGCTGAATCCCGGCAGGGTCGATGCCGGGGTGCTGCCAACGCGGATGTCGCCGTTTGTATAATCCAGAGCTCCGACACCAAGGCACAGCAGCATCTGTACCCGCATTTTCGTGGGATCGTCAGCATCGAACCGGGTAACGGGCTGCACAACATAATCCGGATAAATACGCACGCGCCCAAATACCTCCCGAATGGCATCACCGAGTTTCGCCGTATTCGCCTTTGCTGGATTCAGGTCGAGGCTTCGCCCGCTGGATGACGTGTAGCCACCTGCATCAATATTACCCATCATGAACAGTGAGTAGGCCGCCGTTGCCACGGCGATACCAACCCCTATCCATGCGATCGTTGCTACTTCAAGCCCGAAAGGAACAGGGTACATGCGGACATCGCTTTCCGGCCGGATGATGCGAAACGCCCATTCGCCAGGTGGTACGGGCTGACCATCCAGTTCAATAGCCAGCGGTGGAACATCCCGATCCTCATAGTCTTCGACATTGGCAACCAGCCAGCTGCGAATGCTGGTAACGCCATGCTCATGCGTTTCGAGTGGTTCACCGGGCAGCCGCGACGGATAAAAACGAATGGTCATTGCCAGAACTCCACTTTGACAAATCGCCGCTTAAACCGCGGCAAAGGCAGAAAGGTGACGTTCGTTCCCGGATTGCATTCCGCCACGTGCTGCAGGCCACCGATATTAACGACGATACCGACATGGGTGACGGTTGAACCGGAATAACAGGCCACCCCGGCGCCTTCGCACGGTTCGCAGCGCTCCAGAGAAAGCATCATCCGTCGCGCTTCGCGATCGAGCCCGCCGCCGTCTTTGGTCACCCCGGCGAACTCAGGCCAAAGAGGTAGTCCAAGATCCGCCCGGATTTCGTTCACGATCCCGAAGCAGTCGAGCTGCGGATACACTCTGCCGCCCTTCAGCCAGGTGACTGAAAGGTATTTATCAGGGTTAAACATTGGGATTCCTTAGCTGATATAACGCAGTCCGGGGAATAAAGGGAGCGTATAGCGGTACCGCGGCCAGGCTGTATCAAGGACATTCATATAGCCTGCAGTGATCTGTACCTCTGTCGCCGTCCAGTAGCCAGATTTGACCTGCAGCGTATACGGCACCGCCGCGGGCGCCGCTAAATCTGTGGAGATATAACTCCGGTAAGTCAGCGACGCCGAAAGACGGTTCGCCAGCGCATTGCGGATCGCCGTTGACACAACGCCGTCGATATTACACAGAGCAAATTTCAAATCCTGCGTGCCGTCCTCGTTACGCGCTGGCAATGCAATATCCATCGCGCAGGCGGTAAACGTTACGGTCTCGCCGTTCTCCGTCGTCGCAGTGATATCCTCATAGCCCTGGCAGAGGTAGTGAACATCAGAACCGATAGTTATCTGCAGCGTTTCAATGATCACCTCTGACCCGCTACTGGCGTAAAGGCGGTTAATCTGCGTCATGCTTTGGCCACTCCTTATTTAGTGCAATATCAAGGAGAGATTGCCCGGCCAGCCATTCTGGATAATGCCCCCAACCGACAGGGGCAAGTGGTCGCTCCCTTAATTCAAGCGTTGCAGAATAACGCCACAGCCCAGGTTTAATATACGATGGACCTTTATATACTCCATTAAACCGACATTTAAAAAACTTAAGTCCGACTGGCGTTTTACACTTCATATAGAACCATGCCGCGCCATCCGTCAATACATCACGAAACCACGATTCAAATACCTGAGCATGCGCATCATTTTTAAACTGCCAGACAACTGTATTTTCAGTCGGCACGGAAGTATATTTTCTCCGCTGCCTTGCAAGCCCCCCCACCCTGTCAGTACGAATCATTGGATCAGTCGACTCAAATCCATAATTATCGTATGTCGGGCCGGGTATATAATCATGTGGATAATAAATATCTGACATTATTTCATACGCCTCCCCGGATAGACGGCTTTAAGTGCACGACCGTAATTTTCACTTGGATTCTGTACCTGAGAAGTAAAGTACTGCTTAAGTCTTTTTTCAGATGCTCGCATTTGCTGGTTAACCATCTGCATGGTGGTATCGTCAGGTTTACCTGTGAAGGTATTATGGAATTCAGCAACAACCGGCCTGCTACTTGCTGTTCTTTGTTGACGAACCTGATCTAAAGTGGCATCCAGTTTTGCAGATGTGCCCGCTGTAGTTACACGCTCTCCCTTTTTCAATAACCAGGTTCCCGTTTCCGGGATTTTGTCGATACCATCGTGAGCCATACCAGCTAAAGCTGATGCTGAGATAGCAGCAACAAGGGGAGTGGTAACGCCAGCTGCCGCAGCCAGTGCTGCGGGTGCCAGACCCGGCCCAACTATTGGGATGGCGGCTGTGGATGCATATGCTGCAAGTTGGGCCTGAAGCGCTGTAGCCTGAGCATTAGCGATCATCGGAGCAGTAGCCGTTGCCTGAGTGGTTTTTCCAACCAGGAGCTGAACGCCCTGATAAACTAGCCATTGAGCGGCAAGTTGAGTCAATGTCTGGATAACCGTCTTACCAAAACCTTCAACCATATTACTCAGCGCGTCCCCGGCATCTTCTGACTGAGTCGCAAGATCATACAATCCCTGCTGAAGATTACTGGTTACACCGCTTAGGGCGGTGTTTGTGGTGTCCGCTGCGATCTGGTTATAGTTGGTGGCCATGTCAGCATAGTTTTCCCATGACGACTGAACGCCAGCCAACCAGTTATTACGCATTTCATCCTGCGCAGCATAATAGCCTTCAAGGGCGGAAAGCTCTTTCTGATACCCTTCATCTTCCAGGCTCCCCCCCTGATTTTTCCATCCCTGCCTTAACTGCGCCCTCTCGTTATTACGTTGCGCGTCCCTGTCACTTAACCCAGCACTATCTGTCAGTGCAGCAGTCTTTTCCTGCATCTGAGTAACATATTTTAACGAGTTATCCTGAAGCTTGTTCAGCCGTTCCTGGGCGACAATCTGATCCCCCAGCTTCGCATTAACCTCAGCCTGCGCCAGAACCTTATCCTTACTGGCGAGTAACGATTGTTCATCCTTGCTCAGCGCGCGTGTTTTCGATGCCTCTTCGATAACCGAGAATTTTGACTGTAAAGACCATAAACTTTTACGTTGCTGACTGATGGTATCGTTAAGCCCTGTATGCTGTTGCAGCAACTTTAACTGGGTCATCAACTGCAGGGTTTCGGCATCCGTCTGATCAGAAGAGCGATCACCAGCAGAAACTTTAACGCCTTTTGGTTTCGGCGTTTTTTTTACTGAAGCCTCATATTCCTTTTTCGCTGCCGCCATATTGATGGCGTAATCAGCCTGAAGGATACGTCCCTCTTTGAGGGCCTTATTTAACTCATTTTGACGGGCAGTATATTTTTCGAGTGCGGTTTGGGATTTAGCGTAATTTGCCTGAGCCTGGGCGGCGTATTTTTTCCTGTCAGATTCTAAAGCCGCTTCTTTTTCTGCATTTGCCGCACTAGTGCTGGCAATACCAGCCTGCTGCTGCGCCATATCGAGCGCCAGACGGGCTGATTCCCGGTCACTCCAGAACCTTGCTCGGGCTTCATCATTTACATAGCGATCATTTTTCCGCAGATTCCAGATTTCATCAGCACGTTTAAACGCCGCCTCAGCCTTACTTACCATCTCCCCTGCAGTGTCTGGTCTCCCCAAATCCAAAGCAGCATCCCACATGGATTTAAACGCGCGTTTCAACGAATCAGCAGAGCGCTCAATCGTACCCATGTTATCGATCAGGCTCTGAGTCTGGGTGTTAAATCCCTTCGTCGCTGCATCATTAGCCGCCTGAAGCGCAGCGGCTTCATCTCCTGAACGTTGTAGCTGAGCAACGTAATCAATCTGCTCGGCTGTCACGTTATGAAACTGTTGCGCCATCGCAATCAGGCCGGACGTCGGGTCATTGGTCAGTTTCCCGAAAGCTTCCGCTACCTTTTCAACGGGGATACCGGATGCCGTAGAAAATTTTGCAACTGACTGGCTTAGTTCATCAAAACGCGCACCCGCCCCCACGCCAGCATTAATTAATGCTGTCAGAGAATCACTGGTTTTATCAAAAGTAAGGCCTGCTTGCTGTCCCGACCTTGCGAGTACCAGCATTCTGTCGGTAGTCAGTCCGGCCGTGTTGCCTGAAAGCGTCAGTGTCTTATTAAAATCGGAAAGTGTTGACGATCCCTGATAGAAGATATATCCCATTCCGGCACCCGCGGCAGTCAATGCTGCAACGCCTACGGCCAATGGGCTTACAGCACCAAGTAATGCTCGGAATGTTGGGATCAGTCCACCAAATGAGTCTTTAACCTGCCCGCCCTGCTGGAGTAAAATTAGCCACGGGCTCTGCCCACCAGCTAACTGAGTTGCGACATCAGTAAACTGTGCAGGCAGCATGCGCATTGCGTTATTATATTGGCCGATTGAGATACCGGCACGTTTTGCCGCACGCTCCTGCCGCGTAAACGCTGCGGTGACCTGGGCTGTGCTGTCATTAGCGCCCCTACCTAACCCGCTCAGCTGCTTATTCAGATGAGCGACTTCCTCATCAAATTTTGCGCTATCGCCGTCAATTTTAACGACCAGATCACCCACTGGCTGGGACATAGCGAGTTCCTCCAGGAATGCTTTCAGCTATAGACATAAGTTGTTCATCGGAAAGCTCATCGCTCTCTGCCCTGCCTGTTGCAAGCAAACTAAAATCGAGGGCAGAAATTCCGTGTTTATCCGGATCGGTGAAGAGACTGACAGCAAGATAACTAAGATTGGCAAAATGAGAGTCCAGGAGATCGTCGCTAAAACAATTATCCTGGTAATACTCAATCCACTCGAACCATTCAGAGGAAGACATTTCCGAAAGCATTGCGCGCCAGTCTGGCCGTCCAAACTCCCTGGCTAATCGCATAGCAAAGCGACGCGAGCGGGTCAGGACTTTTCCAGGTCCAGTTCTTCCTCTTCTTCAGGTTGCTCCGGAGTATTGCTAACCGGGGGGATCATCCCTGAAAGCATACGCACAAGTAATGCAGCGCTGCCCAATAACCCAGGTGGATAATTCCGCATTATCTCCGGGAAAATATCTTTACCGTCGCGTTCCTCGCCATCCGCTTCACTTAAAGATAAAGCGACAATCATGGCCTGGTCTCGCGTAGCCAGCAAAGTCGCCATTTTAAAATTCTCATCCGGCGATAATCCATCCTCAGGCAACGATTTCCTTTCTTCAACCATGAACTCAATATATTTCATACGGCTGTAAGCTGATAATTCGAAAAGACGAATATTTTCGCCTTCTGGATTTAAAGTGTCTCTCTTGAGGTAATTCATTAAATTCCTCCGGAGCGGTGCCGTAACACCGCTATCGAAATATTAAGGAGTGGTAGAAGAATTATCTTCAGCCAGCGAAGGTTTGCCTTTATTGGTAATTTGCGCGCTACGAGTAATAACTTCGTTTCGTGCAATTGTTTTACCAAGGCTATTAACCCAGCCCATAAAGATATCTACTGCGCCATTTGGATATTTAATTTTGTAGGCTTTCTCGTCACCGCTCATAAACCAGTCAACAAGGTCCTGCTGACCAGATTCACCTGGTTTCCATGCCAGAGTGACGCTCGATTGCCCGGCTGATTTAACCCCCTGAGCAGTAGAATCCCAGTCAGGTGCATCATCATCGATATAGGAATCATCGTACGACTCAGCAGTGAGTTCGCCGGGAGTGATTTCCTTAATCTGCGCAGTACGAGTCCAGCCGACGTCACTTAGTGGATCGTCGAAAGCATCACCTGTACCGGTATAAATCCAGAAAGTCGTCCCGGCGCCCTTAGTCGGAGTGGTTGGTGTTGGGGTTGGCATAAGCTCCTCACATAATATAAGTCAGGGAATATTGGAGATCGGCGGAGCCCCATGTAGTGGCTTCATCGTCACGTTGGTAGTCGTAGCCGGCAACGCTGATGGTTTCGACGATACTGGCAAGCTCAGGAACGTCAGCCATCGCCGGATAGATGCGGGTTTCCATCCATTTATCCAGCTCGCTATCGGTCGCGGTAGCTTTAAGGAATACTTCAATGTGAAGGACGGCCTCCCACTCCTCCTCATCAATGCTGCTCCCCGTAGCCTTCGCATCAGTAAGATAAACTGCGACCGCGGGCAACTCCTCTGGAGCCAGGAATGCTGGCCGGCCGTCATACCAGAAGGTTTTGCCGGGGTTGATCAACTTCAGTTTGTCCAGAACGGCTTTTCTGATTTGCGGGTGTATCATTTTGTCACCAGCCTTATCTGATTTTTAAGGGCCGCCATAAGCTCTTTTGGCATATCCGATTCCATCAGTTTGGGCAGTTCTTCTCTGAATGCCGTTGTCAGAGGTGTAACCAATGGTACTTTCACAACCTCGACCGGATAACGGGATTTTCCGGTACGCCGGAGAACGTGCCAGCGCCCGTTGTTAAGTTGCTGTACGAAAGCCCCAGGGAAGCTGAAATTCCCAACTTTCAGAACGCTACCTGAACTACCGTTATCACGCTTACGTCGTGAAAGCTGAACCCGTACTGGCCCCAACTTTATCGCCGGGAGGTTGCCGCGATTTACCCGGATGGTTGCCATTGGCTTTTTAGGACTCGCCCGCTTGAGCCTGGACCGTTGCATAACCAACTTCCGCTTAACCCTGGTTTCTTTCGCCACACGGGTTGAGCTTCGGCTTATTGCCCTTCCAGCCACCCGGTTAATGGATTGGGATGTCGCCCGAGGAATGGCATTTTTACTGATATTGCTCAGGTTCTGCTTGAGCTCTTCCAGGCCTTTAATCGTCACCTATGACCTCCTCAATCCAGATTTGCGGCTTACCATTAAAGAGGAGCCAGCGGGTAACGGTGTAACCCTGACTTTTATAAATAACCTCATCTCCCCGCGCCGGCTGATAGCCGGCGCTGAAGATAACCAGGTTAATCCCATCACCCGCGACTGGCCCTAGCTCAGGGAGCAAGTGACTTTCAACAGCAATATGCTCATCGCCATTAATAGTCGCCGTTCTGCCCAGCCTTTTCGCCGTCAACGCATCCATTCTTTCAGTCATCTTGTCAAAGGCATTAGCCATTGATTTTGACTTCCAGGACGGTAACACCTGCAGCAGCATCCTCCCAGGCAGTCCCGGCCAATACCGCATCGGCGTCATCCAGCTGAACATTTCCAGCTTTGAGATATACCTTTTCCCCGGCGGTCACGGCATCAGCTGGCAGCTTAGGTAAAAGGAAAACACCTTCAGCGAATCCGTCGCCTACATCACCCGGCTGAATATCGGTAATTGCAACCGCAACGATCCCGCCCAAAGCGACCGGTGTGCCGCTGAGAATCTCGTCTGCACCAGAGTTTTTAAGTGGGATGGTCATGCCGTTTTGCACATAATTTTTAGCCATAACGTCTCCTGTCAGCCCCGTAGGGCTGATTTCAGGTATAAAAAAAGCCCTTACGGGCGTCGATTTTCAGAACTGTAATGATTACTGGCCGCTGGATTTAACCAGACCGCGGTAATCAAGCGGTGCCACACCAGCATCGATACGAACTTTTGTAGCGATACCGTCAGTGGTAAACCCTTCCTGCTGATCAATGTAAGGAGTATCAACACCATTCAGATACGCCACTTCGATGGTGTCCGTCCCTTTTGCAGCCATCAGATACCAGGCTTTTGCGTCAGCTTCGTCAAGACGGGCCTCTGCAATCACATCTGCAAAATTCTGGATCGGGTTAATAATCCCGGCGTTGATATCCGCCCCTTTTACGCTCGCTGATTTAATCGTCTGGTTAGCCAGTGTCTCCAGCGCGACCGGCACCAGCATAAATGCCGGGCGGATGTTCAGAGAGCGTTCCCCCTCTTTCTGCAGGCGCATCAGTTTACGCGCATCGTCCAGGCTGCTGACGGAAATAGCACCGGTGGACAGGTTCTTGTGGTCTGCGTGGAATAACGCCTTACCATCGGAGAGTTTTGGGTTTTTGGTCAGGATGGCGTAAACCAAGTCACCGATAGTCGCCTTAGCGGCACGGCCCATTTTCATGGGAACATCAGTGAGCTGGTTCAGATCATCGTTGATGATTGCCTGGCGGGTGATGGCGAAAATTTCCCCGTAGGTGGCGAGCGCGATGGTTTCTCCTTTATCGCCGGTGGTCACATACTTATATTCAGCACCTTCGCGAACCTGCCGCAAAGACGGGAATCCGCCCATCCCCACACGATGCGCTGTCTTAAAGTCCGATAGCTGGCCTTTCTTTGTCCACTGCTCAAAGGTTTCTGCAGCTTCGTCCCAGCCCTGCAAAATCGCTTTGTTGGCGACATCAAGTAGGATGTTGCCAAAATCAGAGGTGCTGTGCGTCAGCGCCAGGCCAACCATCTGCATCGGATTGTAGCTCGATACACCGATACCGCGCTCAGTTAACGCCATACGCGCATACTCGCGTAGCGTCATACCGTTGTAGACATTGTCACGCTCCTGATCTTCAAATCCGGCACGCGCCATCAATGCCTGGCGAATACCATCGGCGACAAAATTACCGTTACCTGCATGGATATGCGCTGGCGTGGTTTTCGCCGATGGAGAAGCATCTTTACCCAGCAGCGCCAGTAGTTTGTCTTTAGCCTGATCGACAGTGCAATCCATATCGGCAACACACTGCGCCTGCAGTTCGGAATGTTTGCCACCAAACATCGCGAAGAGATTGTTAATACCGTTAACACGTTCTTTCTGCTCCGCAATAACCTGGGCGCGAATGGTGTTTTCGTCAGCGCCGTTCGGCTGAGTGGCCGCGTGTTGTGCCTGAGGCTGATTAACAGGTTGCTGTGGATCGCGCTGGTTAGAGTTACGCGGAGGTGTAATCATATTACGAATATTGTTTGGCATCTTTTCGAAGTCCTCAATACGTTTAGACTGGATACAGGCCATAGCCTGAAGGGATGGTGTGACCTGGTCGGCAAAACCCAACTCGACGCATTCACTGCCGTCCATCCAGGTTTCATCTTCAAGCATCGCCGCGATTTCATCACTGGACTTGCCGGTTTTCGCTGCATAAGCGGGGATCAACACGGACTCAACCTTGTCCAGCAATTCGGCATAGTCACGCATATCGTTAGCATCGCCACCAGCAAAGCCCCAGGGCTTGTGGATCATCATCATGGTGTTTTCCGGCATGATGACCGGGTTACCCACCATTGCAATTACGGATGCCATAGAAGCAGCCAGGCCGTCGATATGAACGGTAATTGCAGCTCCGTGGTGTTTAAGGGCATTAAAAATGGCGATGCCATCAAAGACATCGCCACCAGGTGAATTGATATGAAGGTTAATATGAGTTACATCACCCAGTGCCTTCAGATCGTTCACAAACTGGCGAGCTGTTACCCCCCAGTAGCCGATCTCGTCGTAAATGTATATTTCCGCTTCGTTGTCGGCGCTGGCCTGCATACGGAACCAAGAATTACTTTTTGCGCTGGCTTTCGGACGTCGGGGCGTCCGATTCTTTGACTTCGGCACTGGTGCCTCCTTTATCGTTAGCAGGATCGGTGTCATACACCAGTCCAAGTTCGCGGTTATCATCGACTTCAGCCTTACGGCGCCGTTTCACGTCATCCGGGTTGCGCCCGCTGGCACGCACCCAGTCAGATTCCGTCGCAGCGCCGCCCCGGATTTGCGCCTTCCAGGCATTAGCCTCTTTAACTGGGTCGATCCACGGCATAACCGGGCCGGAATAAACTGCAGTGTAAAGCGACGCCATATCCAGCCCACGTGGTAGCTGAATTTCGCCAGAAGCTACCGCCATTTTTAACCAGTTTCGGTACATTGGCCGGGTGATTGCGCCGATGAACCAGTCCTGAAGGATCAGATAACCATCTGTTGATTCAACCAACTCCTGGCGCTGGGCACTGTATGTTCCATCGTAGTTTCTGGCTGTACTGGAGAAGCTGAGACGAGCGCCGGCAGCGACAGCGCGCAATTGTCCATTTCGGAATGGTTCAAGGTTAGGGTTTGGTCTGTCGGACTTGATCATCCCGATGTCTTCACCGGGCAGCAAATCATCATAGATAATGCCAGGCTCAATTATTACGTCGCGATTGTCTTTACTGACGTCACCATCAAGGCTTTGCCCGTCCCCTTTTTTAATGTACATCCCCAGTGCAGCTGCAATGCGTGCTGCCGTTAGCTCCGCATCCTCGTATTCTTTCAGCGCACTGAGGCGCATGAGTACACCAGATAGGAGAGATGTACCTCGGGTCTGATGAAGACGGCGAGTAAATTTGAGATGAAGCATATTCCCGGCATCAACATCTTTCGTATCCAATTGACGGCCAGTAACAGGTAGACTTTTATAGACCAGGTACTTTTTCGGGCGCCCCCAGTTATCTACATAAACCCCCTGGCATAATTGCGCAGACTCATCATTGGTCATCGGCACAAAATCGGCCTCAAGCGCTTCAAGCCAGAAAGGTACGCCAGCCACCGGATCAAGTCCCTGCGCTGAGCCATTCACCATCTGAGCGAAAATTTCTCCGTCCCTGAGCCAGCTCCTGAGCATCAACCGCTCAAGCATCGGACGGGTAAACTGTCCCGTTACCTCAGGGCTGACCGACCATTCAGCCCACTTCGCTCTGATTTGTTCAGCCAGTTTCTTCGCTATTTTTCCGTTCTTAAGTACCGGGTGGGGCTCAACAATAATTCCTTTTGCCCCCACCACCCGTTCTTCAAGCTTATCGAACACGCCGATAACGAGATCGTGATTATTGTCCAGCCATCGAGCTTGCTCACGGAGGGATACAGCACCCATCTGGCTTAGCTGGTTAGCGGAACGGTTTTCCCTGCGCGCCTTGTGTGTTCGGGTGGGCTTAACAGCTTCATATGCCTGAATCATCGCTCTGGAACGTAAACGCGCGGCTTTCCATCCAGGGGAAAAGACGCCAATCGCATCATCTAACAGGCTCATGGAAACCTCGCGAGTTTATAACCGGGTCGCCCGTGACGCTGAGCCAGCAGGGAAGCAAGGCGGCGCTCCCATTCTTGTCGCCCTTTGCGGATTTCGGACAGGTTCTCCAGCGTCATCTGCTGTCCGTTGAACGTTATAGACTTCCCCTCCAGCACCGCTATTTCCGCATCGGTATAACGCTGGATAATGGATTCAATATCGGTTTGTTTCACACCCAGCCTCCTGATGATGTGGTCCAGGGATTGTTTTCAAAGTCGGGCTTATTTGCCTTTCGTTTTTTCCTGCTATGGGTCGTTTTTGGTGGTAACGTGGATGACACTTCGCCAGTTTCCGACGTGCTTTCTTCGATCCACGTTGTCCGCTTCGCCCATTCAGGCGCATCCGGCCATTTGATCTTTTCGTACCCGTGCAATATAACCAGCGCATCGGCATAAACGAGCAGGTCGAAAGCTTCGTTCGGACCTCGACCCGGTTTGCTCCATTTTCCATCGGGTGAACGCTCCTCATAGGTCAGCTCATCGTAGAACCAGCTGCCGAGCCATTTTGGGAAATGCACATAATTCGGGCCAGGTGATTCACGCCACAGGGCGTTATTAACCTGGTCTTTCAGTGCATCGGTCTGAAGAAGGTAAAGCGGCACATCGCCAGCGGCTTTTGCCCGGCGGGTTGATCTATCAGTGTTATCAGGAAATGTGCGGGTAATCAGTTTTGAGCGTCGTACACTGTCGCCCTTAAAGAGGAAAACCTTTTTACCCAGTCCATCCCGTCGACATTTACGCCAGAACTTATAGGCGTTATCGGTGACACCATCCTCGCCGCCTGAATCGACAGCCATCGCCATGAGCCGCATGCGTTTTGAAGGGTCACTTGATAAGGCCCAGGACTTTTCGAACACGTCGGACAGAAGTAAATCCCAGTCTTCCGGGTAACTGGCCGGATCAATGGGGTAACATTCACCGTGCTCGTTTGCCCGTAATGACTGGCGGATGTTGTAGCGATCGACCAGCCATCTCTCCCCCTGCATGCCATACCCAGTAACCTGAACCACAAACCGCCGGGACTTCCCGCCCTGCACGTCGACTGTCGCTATGAGAAATTCAACGCCGTCGGGTACTGAACGTTTTGGCACGTCTTCGGCTCGCTGCTCCAGCAGTTCACTTTTACGCTGTTCCATGCTGGCACGGGGCAAATAGGGCCGACCAAAGTCGGTATTGACCACCGTTTTTAGCGTTTCTTCGCTCTGTGTGGACTCATATTCCTGCTCGGCAGTCAGGAATTTGTATATCATCTGTGCCCACGTCTGGTATGCCGCGGCTGGCCCTTCCATCCAGAACGACGCGATACGTGAACGACGCGGCTCACCATATTTATTTCCATCACGATCTATTTTTTCCCCGTCGCGCAGCCAGACATGGCGGATATTCAGTTCACGTTTCATATCCGGCGTGATCTTGCCTTTGCAGGCCGGACACTGAAGATAAGCAGACTCACTTGCCACAACGGGATCAGGGGAGTCACGGTATCCCGTCATATTGGCGACTTCGGGCTGAAAATATTCTCCGCAATGCGGGCAAGGCCAGTAAAGGCGGCGGCGGTCACCACGATTAAACAACGATAATATGCCGGTAGTTGGCGGCGCTTCATGCGCGGTGGTTGGTCGCCATTTTGTGTCACGAATATCACGGCCAGGCGAACTCTCAACCAGGGTCATGCCGCTGGACATAAAGGTAGTGGTACGTTTCGAACCCAGGGAAAATGCATCACCCTCCCCGTCGATATCTTCAGGAAAGCGATCATAGTCAGTCAGCGCCACACTTTTATAGTCTGACGACGACATGATGTTGACCGACGGCCAACCCAGTTTGAGATAGTTTCCGGCCCGGAAGGTACGGTCGTGAACGTTATTATCATTACGACGCGGGCTGAGTCGCGATTTTACTTCCTGACTACAACGGAATGTTCGGTCGAGGCGTTTCTTGGAATGTTCACGTGCTTTCTCTTCGGATACCTGAATAACCAGCATGTCAGCCGGATCACAAACGATGTTATAGACAATCCAGCCATCAATGAGGCCGATCGTTTTCCCGGTTCGGGCAGGCCCGACAAATACTACGGCATCGTATTCCCTGGAGGCCAGACAGTTCATCGGTTCGATAATGTAAGGGGCCAGATTGGGGTCCCAGGGAACGGAGTTACCCGCCCCCATCGGCACACGCATATATGCACTGACCGCGTCGGCCACTTGCATACGACGCGGGGCTCGTAAAATGCCGGAGACATCGCGGCGAATCCCCTTGGCTGATGCCCGTTTTGCCATCAGTCCTCCTCTGGCTCATCCTCCTCTGGTTCGGCGTCCATTACTTTTTGGGCGACCTGATCGCGCAGGTCATCAATCACGCTTTGCACGCGTGACACCGCAACCGGCGTAAGTGCGCAGTCGCGTTCAAGAATGTCCGGGAGTGTTTCAAGCACCATGACAACGGCTTTCGCCATCAGTGAAAATTCTCTGGCAACATCTTCGGCAGGAATAAGTTGCTTTGTATCAACCTCAAATTTCAGTCGCTCGTTCTCAGCCTTCCAGTGCGCGAGCCTGTCTGAGGGGTCCATCTCTTCGACGCTTGCCGTTGAGACCGTCGGAATCATCAGCTCACTCAAAATATCAGTGACGAGATAGAGCTTGAGCTTGCTATTACTGCCCGTTGCCGGAGCAACGTTTTTCAGCCTAGCGGCAACCGTCTGGCGGTGCACGCCAGTGATACCAGCGAGCTGGTTGATGTTGAGTTTTAAAGCAGCAATTTCCTGGTCCATGATGGTGAGCACTTTTTGTACGATTCGACATCATTGAAAATCCGACATCTGGAAAATCAATAACCTGTGCGCATGATGATGATGACTATGAAATATGAAAACTAGCCGTTTTCCGCGAGTTCGTCGCCCCGTGGCAGCCCCCCCACCGGGAGGACCCACTAAATGATAATGGTTCTCATTTACATAAAGATGACCAAAATCATCCATCATGGACGTTTAGACGTCTAAATAACCGAGTTCACTCATGTCGAAATCGTTAATGGTATTCATTCGCATTATCAAAGCCCCTCGCAACTATGAAGGGCTCCTGTAATGCGTACTTCTACAGTGCAGACGGGGACAACTCCCCTTCTTCAAACCATGCGTCTACAGCTCGCCCGTCTACTGCACGATAATGAATAAGGTACTGATTGGGGCCATGCGTATATTCAGCACGAGCTTTGATATGCCCTTCTTCTTCACTGATAGTGACGGTTACCACCTGACCAAGTTCATGTTTAAAGCTCATCGGTTATTACCTCTTTTTGCATATAAAAAAACCCCGCCGAAGCGAGGTTCTCGTTTGACTGAAATGGCTATTTCTTGAGTGCCTCAGCATAAGACTGAGCGCTCTTTTGTGATGACTCCATTATGTCATCAGTCAGCGTTTGCTGGCCCCACTTGGTGACCTTACCATTAACGAACGTTATAACCAGTCGATCGTTAGCCAGTTGTTCGTTATCAATGATTGTGTAGCCATAGAGAGCCTTATTCCAGTATATCCAGCGCTCGCGTTCCTGGTTCACATCAGTCCTGCGTGGTGACCCCATGATCTGCATGACGTCGTTTTTGTTCATTCCAAGAGATAAAAGCATTGATCTCTGGTTGTAATCTACTTTCTGGACTGTTGGCGCACATGCGGTAATTGTTAAAGCTGAAACACCAATTAATGCTGCAAAAAGTAACTTTTTCATGTCCCTATCCCCATCGGTTTGTTTGGGACAGATTAACAGGGGAAACAATAAAACAGCAATTGAGCCCGGCATTATCACAGGCACTCAGTGAATGCCTGCTGTAATGCCTTAGCTGGACTGCTCAGCGCTGGTATCGAAGAGCGGCAGCGCTTCAGTTGCTTCCTGCACTGCTTTCATCGTCTTTGCTACCACTTCAGTCTCTGATGTGACGCGGCTGTATTGCTGAATGAACAGCTGATACTTAAGCGGATCATCCTGAACAAATTCTACGGCGACTTTTGCTGCTGCTGTGTCGTAGTTCAGGGTTGAAAGCAGGTTGAGACGAATCTGCTGGGCGTCGGTGATTTCGACCATGTCGTACCTCTATGCGATGTGGGAGGCTTTATCAAACCACTTCGGAAAGTGGCTCCGTAATGCCATTAAAAAAGCCACCCTGAGGTGGCCTTTGTGATGGGTATGAAAAAGGCCGCAAAAGATATGCGGCCTTTTGTCATGCACAGTTATCGATTAAATAAACTCTCAGGAGCCATCCGGGAGAGCATCACTTAAACGAGTAACTGACCCCCGACAGACTGGTGTTGGGACGGAGGTGCAATGAGAGTAGTGTGTTTCATTTTTTTTCATACCAGCAACCACACAATAATGGCAGTTCTTCTTGTTAATCGATAACAGCTATTTGATTAGTCTGCCCAGTTAGATGATTGTGCTGCCTGACATAATCGAAGCCACTCTATGGAATGGCTCCTGTAATGCCCTACTGGCGTTTTGTTTCCGCCTGTCTGATATCAGCCTTATCCCGGTTGCACTGCCCCAGCGCTGATAGCAGACTGACGTTTAGATCGAGGCTCTGGCCCCACGTCAGGTTGTCAGGGATTTTCGGTTGCGGGGTGTCAGCCGTCAGGCTGGCCGGCAATGGGACCACCGGCACTTTGACGTAAACTGTCCGCGAATTGTTGCAGCCGCTTAACTGCGCCAGCAGGAATATCACGGGGAGCGCAATCATCATTCGCAACAGCCACTTTGATATCTGACGCGGCTCCCGATGCGTCCAGTGCGATCTGCTCTTTTGCATGCTGATTGGCCTCAACGATGGAGTTGAATATGGTCATGGTGGTCAGAACGTTGGATGTAATTGCCTGAGCTGCGTTTACCTGCTGCTCGGCGCTATCGGCTCGCTGCTTCTCCTGCTCGGCTTTGTCTTTGTAGTGGCTGGCAGAGATAGCCAGCGCACCAACCAGCACGACCATAAGCGCCGGCAGCCAGAACTTTTTAACCAGCGCCAGAATGGCTTCGGCTGTCATTGCGGCTTGCTCTGGTTAACCAGACGACCAACCACACCGCATGCAGCGATTACCGCTGTGATAGCGCCCATCGTACCCGGCGGGATTGAGGCTTTGAGGTCTGGCGGCAGCTCTGCCCATACCGTGGGGATTATCCCGGCCAGCACCAGCGCATGCATGGAGAACCAACGCCATGCGCTTTTCCAGTCATCAACGAGTTTCATGCTTAACCTTCCGCTACGACGCCGCCGGCGGCTTTAAATTTTGCAATGAGGTTGTCGGCCTTATGCTCAAACTGGCCATAGCCGGCACCTGGTAATGAGGCCCAGATGTTGCTGCAGCGGTCGATTGCCTGCCGGATGTTCCCGCTGTCGATAAGCGGGATAGCCCCACGCTCTTTAATCTGCTGAAGAGCGACCTGGTCCTGGGATGCTGGAGAGAAGTCTTTCAGCCCAAGCTGCTTGCGGTACGCATCCCACCATCTTGCCAGCAGTTGATACCGACCCGCGGCCGTGGATTTTAGTTTGGGGTTTAACGTGATCAGCCTGCGGGGATGGTCGGCGTAATTGCTGAACAACGAACCACCAACAATGACGTCATAGCCGTGGTTCTTTGTGGGCTGTCCTGGCTTATCCGTACCTTCAGACCAAGCGAGCATGTCCAGAAACGCTTTACGCTGCTTATTGAGTTCCAGCATCATCTACCCCTGCTTTTTTGGCTGCGAGCTTTTTGAACAGAGAGCCGATCGTGTCTGTTCCGAGATAACCAATAAAGACGCTGCCGATATAGGCCAGATCAGAACTCCAGCCGATAAAATTGAGCAGGTCTCGTATGAACCAGGCGATCATCGCGCACATTAAGGCGTCAACTATCACCTTCCAGAGCTTACCGCCGTTATAGCGCCCCCGGAGGTACGCCATAATAAACGCCAGCATCGCGCCTATGCCCTGCTCTCTGGACGCAAGTAGCGCAGCGATGAAATCTTGTTTGTAGGGCATTTTCATAAGCCTCACCTCCGTTAGGGACGGATGGTAGCTGTGTGTTTGAAAGGGGTCAGGCCCGTCAGGCTGGATTTAACAACGAAGCATGTCGATGATGATTCCTGCGGGACCTGATAATAAAAAAGCCCGCGGTTAAGCGGGCAATAAGCATGAGGGTAATAGCAATGTCGGTGATGACCGAAAATACCCTGGCTGGGTCTGTCGGCCTTCGGCGCTGTTGCAGCAGCGCCCCTGATAAGTTGGGGTATGAACCCGTTATCAGGTCAGGCCATTATCTGGTGCTGATTGACGGAATCGAACCGCCGACATCCTGCTTACAAGGCAGGCGCTCTACCTGCTGAGCTAAATCAGCAATTTGGCTCAGGACTCTCGCGTATGAGCTTCAACGTGTAGTGCGGCACGCATTCACTCAAGAGCCCTGACCGGATTGCAGAAAGCAAAAAGCCACGCGAATGCATGGCCTGTAATTAAGGACGTTTATTTACAATTCAGAAACCAATGACTAACATTTAAAAACTGAGAGGCTCTGGAGCTCTCAGTCTCCTTGTAACGATTGTCCCGTATATTACGGCCCGCTCTCCAATGCGGGCTTTTTTTCACTTAAAGAAAAGGCTCGCCGAAGCGAGCCTGCCACTGCTGTTTCTAATTTTGAGATGGTTGTGGTGCCTGGTGCCTCCAGGTGAGCCGTTGGCTGACAAACCGTGACTCGCGGTCAATTTTTCATGGGCATTATCATCATGATGCTGCCTTGTCATTTCCGCCCCTCCGCATAGGGGGATTCACCACGCCAGAAATTTAACATCTGATGAAACTCGTTTCAATGCTCTACGACGATGTGACAGGGGTACTGATGCAATGCATCTCGCGAATACCCCTGTCGTATCGCCGGAAAGCAAAAACCCCGCGCTGGCGGGGTTCTCGTCATATTCAAATTGTCGCTTTTTGTCGCTGCCGAGTGGCGCAGCTCATGCCAAGCATGAACGGATTATCTAATTTTTAGACCTGAAATCAACTACCAATAACAAAATAAGCACTAATTGCTAAAAAATCATTCAGATTCAGCTTTCAGGCTTTGCCTTGCAGACAGGAAAGTTTTCGCCTGAAATACCTGTAAGCACCAGTTAACCCGATCCTTTGCCATCTTGAACGTAAGCCATGGAGCTGCTCGTTCCAGCTCGCGGGCAATATCCGCGACTTTTTTACGAGTGGTGTAAAAGCTCACCCCTACGATATAAACCGGATCCGTTGTGTCGAATGCCTTTAACACACATTCCTCAACGAAATCCGCATCATCATCTCTTATAGCGGTATCTATTATGCTGGTAGTGGTTTTCGGCCATAAAATTGCGTGTGCTCTATTTAACGCATGCTGACCGCGATAACCCTCCTCCCTCGCCTGCTTAATTGCCGCAGTAAAGCGTTCAAGAGATTTATCAGACCAGCGATCTCCTCTAATAACTCGCCAGCATTCATGGCTTCTTGGCAATCGTGGCGCGGCTTCACCGCGCATGGTATCGCCCCATACGGTAAGCAATGATTTAATCCAGCCTGACTGGATGCCGGTCAAGAGTTTTGCTCGCCCCAGATAGCGCTTATGCGTAGCCAGGGCAACCTCATTAAGGGCCGCATTATGTCTACGGCGTTGCATTGGAGTCATGCTGTCTCTCCCCGGATCTGGCAGGTGCGAATAAAGTTTCTGAGGATGCGGTAGTCAACTAATACAGTGCCGCGATGACGGCAAAGGCGAAGCTTCATCCAGCGGTAGCGGATATTCTCTATGGTGAGATGATTCATATCCCCTCCCTGGTGATAAATTTTCCCGAATGCATTTCAACAGAACTCTCGCACTGATTTCCCCAGCGGTCCCAGCCGGGCCAAGATTCGCGAGCAAACAATTCCACGCGCTTAACGTCACCGTACAGCAATTCCAGCCGGTGGCGAACTTCCCACGGTTTTTCGCTATGCTCGCCCAGACAGGAATAAACAACCTGTTTAATTGACGCGCTGGCACGCTCTAACCCTGCCCCGCATGTTGCGATCAGGAGATCCTCTGAATTGGCCCGCGTATGGTTGCCGCCGTTCATTCGGGTTTCGCTGTTCAGCATCACCAGCAGATCGTTAAAATCCACCAACTCATCTTCAGCTAGCGCTTTGTTGAATCGCCGCTCGGCGTATTGATTGAGCTTTACCCACGTAAAGCCTTTCATCGTTCGGATACGAAAGCCCCACGCTTCGGCAAGCTCGATCGCCTCTTCCGTGTGAGTTCCGGTGTACCACATAGCCAGAACGGCATTTTCATCAGCCACATCCCACACGGGGATGCGTTTCAGCTCCGTAAGGCTCATAGTGTCGTAGTGGTTCACCGCTGCGCCGTTGCTGATTTTGTTGCCGTATTGCCAGGGCGGATCAACGTAAATGAGCTGATATGTCATACGACCTCCATGTAAGCGCGAATGAAAGCCGCTGCAGCCTGAGCGTTTATGGCGTTGCCGTAACCCTTCAGGCGGCCGATGCGGTTGCTGCTTGCCACTCTTGCCACCCCGGGCTCGACTCGTCCCATTCGTGCGGCAGCCCCATCAACCAGCGGGAATGTGCCGGGTTCAACTGGACGCCATTTGCCATCTCGACAAAAGAGCCAGTCCGCATCTCGCCAAAAACCGTTAACCTCAAGTGGTCTGCTGTGTAAGCCTGACGCGGCAGCTGGTCCAGTCGCTCTTTCCCGTCCCGCTGCGCCGTCATTCCCGCCGAGTCCTTCCAGTCGCGTGATGTTGGCGTTACCCAGCCCGCAAAAAGCAGGTGCGCTGCCTGTCCAAGGGTCAGTCCGAATCCGTTGTTGCCATATTTGGATTGGTATTTCTCCCTTCTCTCCGTTAACTTCTGCAGATTCTTTGGCTCGAATTCGTTCGCCGCTGGCGTCGGCCAGCCGGACATCATCGCCGCCGTTTGAATATTCATCCCGCCCTGGCGCCCGGACGTTCCCGCGCCGGTCACTGATGACGCTGTTGGCGTTGGCCACCCAGTAGGCCCGCTCTCTGATGTGCGGCGCACCGACGCCCGCTGACGTAAACGGCACAAGTCCGAAGGCGTATCCCACTCCTTCCAGGTCTGCTTGTACAAGGTCGAACCATGTGTTTGCGTTACCGCTTGCAACCTGTTCGCCAAAGACATGCTGAGGTCTGCACTCGCTGATGAGATGGAAGAAGTGGGGCCAAAGGTGCCGCTCGTCAGCAAACCCATCGCCTTTGCCTGCCGCGCTGAAAGGCTGGCAAGGGCAGGAACCAGTCCAGACCGGGCGATCGTCAGGCCATCCGGCGAGACGGAGGGAATGGGACCAGACGCCGATACCGGCGAAAAAGTGGCACTGGGTAAATCCTCTGAGGTCGTCAGGTGTGACATCTTCAATACTCCGTTCGTCAACTTCGCCTGGGGCTATGTGCCCGGCGGCTATGAGGTTGCGCAGCCACTGAGCCGCGAATGGGTCGATCTCGTTGTAATAGGCTGCTGGCGTCATGCGGCCTCCAGCGTTTTTTTCAGTGCGCGTAAGTCGGCGTAAGCCTGCAGGCGGATAGCTTCCAACTCTTCGATGGTCCAGCGGTGAATCCGGTTGTCGTTATCAAGCCCCTGAACTGCGGCTTCACCGATTTTTTCCACCAGCCCGACCCGGTAAGCTTTGATATTCCCGGACTTGCCGACGTTGCAGTCATCACACTGAAGATTGATATTGATGCGGGTAAACCGCAGATGGGAGGCTTTAGCAACGGTTCTGTAGTGGCCGGCATGCCAGACTTTCGCGTCGTGAGTACCGCAGGAAATGCACCCCTCCCCATTAGCAAGGGCAGTTTCACGGCAAAGGGTATTAACCACGCGCTCGGTGACTTCCAGCCAGTGGCTGAGAGGTTTTTCAGCCGTCGTTGGTTCAGGGCGGATATGGTGAACGGGTTTATTTTTTAACCTGTTTTGTGCCTTAACCTTTTGTTTCTCGCGCTGATGCGCAAGGTACTGGGCCTTATGCTCTTCGCAACACCAGTAAACATTTGGATAGGTAAAGTTAAACCAGGCACCGCAGCCGGGTGCTTTGCATCTGCGACGAGGGTCTCTCATATCGCACCGCCTGGGTGCGAAAGACAAACACAAACACCGCGCACTGAGGCACGGCGTAAAATGGCGTTGCTGCGTTTTTGCGTCATCACTTTACTCCGGTGATGGCGCGATAGGTTCGGTGTTCAGCCGAGATGATTATTATAAATCAGCTTCTGCCCTGCTGGAAGAAGCTTTTACATTCCTCGTGAGAGGTTTCAGTATTTTTTATCTCACCCGGCTCTATAGGGGTGAGAATATATTTACCGTCAGGAAGGCTATCGAGCACGTAACTACCCGGAATACGGATAGCCTCTATTAACTCGTCTGTATTCATCTACTACCACCTTATGAAGATGTTTTTCCACCAGTGGCAGTTTCTGCTTTGCCGTTATTGATCTTTGTCACATTACCTCCAGCGCGAAATTTTCTCGCTAAATCTGAGCAGCGGCATCAGAGGTAATGCTCACCACCAATAAAAAATCAGAAAAACCAGTCGTCGGCGCTTTCCCAGGTCTCGCGGAGTATTTCCTCAATGATTTCCTTATCGTCGTCGATACCCCCGTAAACGCTCAGGCCATCTGACCCGGCGCGACGAATGGTTAGCTTGCAATCTTCATAGTTCTGATTCAGGCGACGCAAAAGCTCAACTTCAAGGGCGGGAATGGCCCCTTCTGGCAGTTTTTTAGTCTTGTCGATGGTTACTTCGATTTTCATATTATCACCCCGCTCGATATACTGTATAAATAAACAGTACACCTAACTCATTGAATGAGCAATATCTTAAGAGCACTAAACGTTAATTTTTGTCAGGATTGATAAATGAAAACCCGCTGCAGCGGGTTGTATTGCATAGAGAATTTACTGAGGTGCCTTTGTCTCGACCTTGCTGTGAACCTCCCAGAGACTGATTCCGCAGCTACCGCAGAAGTTAGCCAGATAGTCCAGCCCTGACCATTCCCGGACGCCTCCACGAGCAGCCTCTACGTACACGCCAATATCCTTATCTCGCCAAAATCCAAACAGCCTCCAGCCATCGCGATCAGCGATTTTTACCGCAACAATACGAGTCAGAACTCCAGTTTGATACAACTCGGTAAAGGCTGGCTTTTTTCTGGTTATCATTTGCATAAATAACAAACCTTAGATTTGTTGATAACAAATATGGTGTTTGCGTTTTATGGCTTCTCATTCTGTAGAGGGCGCGGTTCAGTTTTTCCGATTGGCCGCCCGGCAGTAATCACTACCAGATGCTGAGGATATATTCAGTGGTCGTACGTACAAAATAAGGCCATCCGAACATAACTATCAGCATCAACGCAACTACTGTCACCCCAACCAAAGCAGACATAATACGATGCATGCTCACCATATTTACCTCCCCCTACAGCGGACAATGAAACCTAAAATCGCTATATCATGAAGGTGTGACTTATTTATGAAGGTGACGGGTTATTTAGGCATGCTCCCGCACCTTCTGTCGCTCATCTTCGTGAGAGAAGTCTTCTCCATCGATTGGCATGAGCTCTTCATCGTAGAAATAAGAGAAACCACCTGAAGGTGTGTTTGTATAAATCGATACATCTCCCTTTACTAACCATCCAGGGGTTTCATCACGCCACCCATGCTTACCCACGCCAGGAAAATTAAATACATATCCATTCGTTACTTTTTCGACTAACTCAACGCATCTGCCAATTTCAGGTTTATTTTCTGAAAAAATTACTATCGCCAACCCGCCTGCACGTAACTCAGCCATGATTCACCTCCTGCGGGGCGGCTGCGAGCATGGCTTTGTATCCTTCCTTGATGTTTCGGTCATACCCGCCAACGTGATACCGCATCTTTTTTACCATTTCTGATGTCGGCTCCTTAGGCACCATCACGTAACCGGGAGGTGCAACATAGCGAACCTCAACGGTGCGGTCTGGACCGGATGCTGGGTCAATGCCAATTACCTGAGAATTGCTTGACGGGTGTTTGATTTCAGCGCCGGGAGCTGCACCAGTGTTGGGCTGAATGCTTGATGGATGGTTGAGCATGGCGGCGCGGCAGGCGTTCCAGGTGCGCATTACTATCACGGACACATCATCAAACAACCGCATATCCTGGACAAATTTGCAGGCGTCCCTGATAGTCATTTCTTCCGGCACTACCGGCGCTGGCTGCGCGTGGCGATAGAGCGGGATATCTCCCGCCTCTGAGTTCTGCTTGCCCCACAGATACGCCGTCTCCCTTCCTCGGTAGATATATCCCAGGTTGCGCTCGTCGGTATACGCTACTGGCTCACCGTCCATTGCGGCCAGCGCTATTTTGAAAATTTGCGAGTCAATCTGCGCCTCTTCCAGGTGTGGATATTTTTCAGTGACTGCAATCCTGTGCTTTAGCTTTTCGATTAACTGCTCTCTGGTTATGGTTGAATTGGTCATTGGTTGGCTCCTTCAAACATCATGCCGCCATCGCAATCAGGGCACTGCCCCGAATCCACATCGTTATCGTCATAAAGGCGACCATATAAACAGTTACCTGCGCGGCACTTCAGCGCCTTCGTCTTTTCGGTGGCACGAATTACACTCCCAAGCCTTTCCAGATACCCCCTTTTAATCAGTGATTCAGCCATAGCACCAACCTTTACTGGCAGTATCTTATCGCCATCCCAAACACCATCTTTGCGACCTGGCCAAAGATGAATTTCCCAGTCATAAATAACAGCTGGTTTGATATATTCGCGTTCGCGCTTGTTAAGTGGCTTAGCCATCTACTCATCCCCCTCACAGCGAAATCCGGCAACGCGAATTTGCCGCTTCGCGAGCGTAATAGCTTCTTCATAAGCCTTTTCTGTCTCAGTCCAATAGCCGTTTGTTTTTGGCAATTGCACCGGATTAGCTAACTTTGACTCCTGCTCGGCGATGCGCTTCTCTGCAATTTCCAGTTCCAACTTTAGGTGTCGGTTTTCATCTCTCGCCGCTTCCCTAAATTCGAGCGCGGTTTTGCTATAGGTCTCAAGCTCGCCGTTCCGCCGCTGCGCCTTCTCCAGCGCCTGCTCTGCGGTTGCGCACGCTACGGCGACCTCATGAAGCCGTGATTCTGACTTATCCAGCGCCTCTACCAGCTCAGCGCCACCGGCCTGATATGCCATCCAGAAACCGTATTTGATATGCGGCACAGCATCGGTATATTTCGAGGATTCGAGATGTTTATACTCGCGCTCCCACCACGCTTCGAATTTCTCTCTCTGCGCCAGTTCGGTGATATCAGTCATGCTGCTCGCTCCTGCTGCTCTGTGATGATTGTCAGCCCCATCTTTTTAGCCAGTGCGTGTTCAGCAACGGCGCCTTCTGAGCCCTCCCATCCCCGCAACATAAAAACCGCATCGGCACAGCGAATCATTGCGCAGCAGATATCCATATACTCACGCTGTTCAAGTCCACCAGGAAGGATGGCTGGATTTAGCACTACATATCCATCCAGGCTTAGCTTCAGGGCAAACGCATTGAATGCTGGTCGGTTGAAATCCTTGTAGCCTGTCATAGGGCCAGCAATATAAACTTTCATACTCATTTGCCGGCCTCCTCGCGCAGCGCCAATGCTTTCTCTTCATCGCGCAGCTTCTCTCTGAACATGCGAGCGCCAACGATAACGCCTCTCAGGCGTACGGCTCGCTCATCAAATTGGTCGCCGCCATTGGCGATATGATTATCAAGTTCAGCACTGTAGTGGCTGATAAAAGCGTTGAGGTCATGAGATTTTGCCTCAGCCTTAATCCCGGCTACGATGCGATCGGTGGCGGGGGTATTGGAGTAAACCTCATCGACCGTCTTCACCAAATCAGATGCGTCTTCCATAGCTCCGCGCCAGTCATGACGTCCGCCACTATGTTCGAGAATGGAAATAGCCAGCGCGCGAATGAAACTGTGTCGCTCTCTTGCCTGGACATTCTCCGCAGCCAGCTGCTGGTACGCTTTCGCCAGCGCCATAACCTTTGTCTCTTTGATCGACAGCTCGCCCGCACTCTCCAGCGACTGAATGAGATCGTTTACTGCCTGTAGTGTGATTGTCATACAGTCTCCCCGAGCACCCAGCGCAGAGCCGCCGCGTATTCACCGCTGGCACCTTCGAGGGCTTTTGTAATTTCTTTGCGTGATTTAAAACGTGGCTTTGCTTCACCGAGAACCTGTCGCTGACGACGCGCTTTTTCATGACCGGTAGTGCCAGCGGTCGCCGCTTCGATTTCGGCTACCTTTTCCCGCTGTTCTTCGGGTTTTAGTGATGCAAGTTGACGCGCCTGGGTAACTGTTACTGTGCCGGACTCTACCGCGTCTTTGACTGCCTGAGTGGCATCCAGAAGGGATAGCGTAGCGCGTACAGTGGGGACGCTGACGCCGAACATCAGCGCGAGGTCTTCCTCGTCATGCCCGCGCTCCAGCGCATCAGCCATCTTTTTGGCTCTGCCCAGCGGAGTATCGGCCTGGCGGATTTCGTTTGCGCTGACCATCGCCTGAGCCATGCGAACAGCAGAACCGCGTTTAGTGACAGCCGGAACCAGCAGCGGAGTTTTACCCTCTTTTGCCAGGCGCTTGTTAGCTTCCAGGGTATGGCGCACACGCTGACGGCCATCTACCACACAGGACAGCCCAGTTTCCGGGTCTTTCCACACAATAATCGGCTCCAGAACACCCTGGTCTATGATGTTCAGCACCATGGCTTCACTGAGAGGTAAGTGAATACGCTCATCGTAAAGCGGGTGGGCCTTGTCAGTGACAATATGCAGATTTACCGGCTCGAACATCAGAACGTTTGTCTTGCCGCTAGCGCCGTATGCGTCGATTGAGTTTTTAGCCATTTTTAACCTCTTTTTTATTCACCGCTTCCGCCCATTTTTGTTCCAGAGCATGTCTGGCTTTGTTCTTTCCACCAGCCCAGTAACTGTGCTGGACCCGGTAATGGTCATACGGGCATTTCAGGGCGCCTGAACATGAGCCAAACGTATAATCTTTCCAGTGAAACTCAGGTACCGCGCCGCAATCAGGGCATTTTTGTAATTTCATTGAGCGACCCCGCGACATTCCCTCAGAAGGTTTTCAAACATCATGCGGATACGGTTCGCACAGCCAAACGGCATGTCGTTAAAGCGCCACAAGGCTGCGCCGTTGCGTAGGCCGCTCTGGACAATCTGCCCTGCTCCATGCAGTTGGCGAAGCTGGCCATTCACCGACGACATACCGCGACCCAGCGCAGTGGCGATTTCTCTGGTGGTCAAATCAGGATTGGCCTTGAGAAATTCGATCATCGTGATTTCACCGCTGTATTGTGTTTTCCTGGATTTGGTTGTTTTCATTGAAAAAACTCCTTAGCCCCTGAAACCCTTAGGAATATCTGCCTGAACCTTGCCGCTAAAACCGAGGTTGCCGCCGGTTGCGAGATTTACCGGGCACAGCTTCAGCGCCAGCTCAGGCCATTTGTTGCGTAATGTCTTCATGGTTTGAACTTTTGGGCACCAGAACTGATCGCGCTGAATGCGCTCAATCATGGTGCGAATTTGGTCGTGGCTACATCCGTGCTCCTGGCGAAGCAGGCGAACCTCGTTAGCCCATGCGACAAAGTTCGGTTCTCTCGGTTTTGCCAGAGAGCCGTCGAATTCTGCGGCGCGTTCGTACATCTCGATGATGGTCGACCAGAACCACATCGCGAGATCGAAGTCATCATCGGTAGCCAGGTTACTGTCTCCGGTAGCGTCAGGAATGCTTGCTTCCGGGATGACCGGTTCACGTCCTGACTCTGCAAAGTTATCCACAGGAAAAATCTCTCCCGCGTGGTTTTTATGATCTGTATGTAGTGATCTGTTTTTAAGATCTGTATAGAGATAGGATTCGGCTTGAGAGCCGTTTCCAGGATTCGGCTCTTGGGCCGTTTCCATTCGGCTCTTGGGACGAATGCATTCGGCTTGAGAGCCGTTTCCATTACTTTCAATTACTTGCTTCGATTCGGCTCTTGAGCCGTTTCCTTTCGGCTCTTGAGCCGAATCCATATCTTTCAATGGTTTATTTGAATTCCCCCCTTGCGGGAATATTTTGGCAATTAACGCTTCCTGATCGACGCGGTAATGCTTCTTCGGCGTACCGCTTACCTGCCGTAACTCTTCCTCAATAACTCCCGCCAGGTACTGCTCTGTAATCTTGAACATAGCCTTTCTGACCACGTCGCCATCTTTAGCGCGGATCTCTTTAGCAAGCGCTGCGTGCTCTTTGTAAAACCAGCCATTTTCCAGAGTCGACTTACCCGACCAAAACACCAACTGGTTGAGAATGGCCGCCAGCAAATGCTGCTGCCTGTCTCCTGCAAAGAAATCCAGATACGGCCCGGGGATCGTTATGCAGTTCCCCTGCCCCGACATGGCCTGAACAATTTCAAAAACCTGATTGTTCATTCCGAAACCTCATTGTGTAGCCGTAAAAACTCTCTCAATCCCACCCAACCAACAGACCCGCAGGCTTTGCGGTAGGAAACATCTTTCTCTGTCGCTGTGAGTACCGTTACCATGTGGCCTTTGTGTCTGTGCTGGAAGCGAGAACCGGCCTTAGGGATGCCAGTGCCTGCACAATCTCCTTCAGACGGCTCATACGCCGGATACGCTCGTTTCAGGCGAGCAATCAATTCAGCAGCAGACTGGTTACACATAGTCACCTCCGGAATCAGTGGTATTTCGTTACTTCAACAGTGGCAGGCTGATACGCCTTGCTGTATATGGCTTCAATAGCATCGTCGTGCGCATCAATAGCCGTTCCGATGGCATGCTGGGCCGCCAGCAATGCCCGACGCTCGATCGTGTCGTAGATGCTCAGACGATGACGGATTTCACGTGGCAGAACGCGCAGGATTGACGGAAGCAGCAGACGGATTTTCTCGCGCTGCTGTTCGGTCTCACCCTTCAGCCAGCGATGGAAGATATTTTGCTGATTGGCCCATGCTTTACCCGGTACCAGGCGAAGCTCAGCCCCACCTGAGCGCACGTATTCTTCAGTAATCGCGCTGGCTGCGTATGCCTGACCGACTTCAGCAGCCCAGGCCAGCAGAGCTATTTCAACGTGCTCGTGTTTGATTTCCATTAATCAGACTCCTTCTGTGCTGTAGCCGTATTATTCTCAGGAAGGCCACTGGTTGGGTTTGGGTGAAGATCAGGACGCAACTCATGCGGAGTAATTCCAGTTACCTCGTAAACCTGAATTACGCGCTTTGGTGGAACCTGCCCCTGGTACTTATGAATCCATCGACTCAGCGACGACGGTTTAATGTTCAAGGCAAGCGCAAGCCGACGTTTGCCACCTACAGCTGTAATTGCCTTATCAAGACCTGACATGTGAACCTCTCGTTTTAGCCATTGTGCAATTATATTGAGCTAATGGCTAAAAAAAATCAACAACAAGAAATTATTATTGTTTTAGCCAGTGGCTTACAATTGTTGCTATGAAGACAGAAACCCAGCATGAATCAGGCGTAAAGCCACAAAGCACGCTTGCCGCAAGACTTGATGAGTTGATGAAACTGAATCATTGGTCTCGCACAGAAATGGCGAGGATTGCGGGAGTTAGTCCTACCTCTGTAACCAACTGGTTTAAGAGGGAAACCATTAGCAAGGAGTCAGCAGCCAAACTAGCTAAGGCCGCTAAAACCTCGCTCTCATGGATACTTACAGGAGCAGAGGAACTCGGCGGGACATACACCGAAGACGAAATTGCACTTATTGAAGTTTTCCGCGAATTGCCTCCTATCGAGAGGCGCAATATGCTGGCTGCATTCCAGATGCGGCTACAAAAACTCAAAGATTTTTACTCTGACAACGTAGATCCGACTACCAGAGAAAAATAAATTCACTTCAATTTCAAAAGAATGCCGCCGATTGGCGGTATTTTTTTAGCCTTTGACTTATCTTTTGGTTGATTTTATTTAGCCTGTAGCTCACCATAAGTACATCGACACAACGGTGCGATAGGTTAAACGTTCGGTTGGCCGCCTGAAGGCTAAAAATCAACAGGCTTTGCAATGCAGTGAATGCGGCTATGCGCACGCGGCTCAGTTAAGCGGTATCACTCGTTTCTAAAAAGAGTGGGGTGGAAAAGAAGCTGTCGTTACCAGTTGTTAACTGGCTGGTATCACCGGGAGGCACCCGGCACTGCATTGCAAGGTCTGTTGGTACTCAAATTCACATGACAGTGAGGGGTAGCAAATGATCCGCGAACATGAAGTTCCTGCATGGCACCGGTTCTGCATAAAGGTTGCCTTGTTTTTGGCTGTAGTTGTCGTTATCAGCTTCCCATTCTGGAGTAACAAATGAGCAAAAACGGCATTCGTTCCCTGGTAATCGCGCTGGCCATCGGATTGGTTTTTTGGGGTGGGCTGGCTGTCGAAATTATGTATATCAAAGGGGTGTTCAATGGCTAATTTACTGCATGGCAACCCAGCTTTTAAAGCGGCACAAAGCAAGTTGGCTATTGCGCAATTTATTGGTAGTGGTGAAATGTGGTCAGAGGCTTTTTCCTCAATGAAAGATATTTATGAGGAAGCTAAGCACGCAGAAGATTTTATGTTTTGCGGTCGCGAAGAATCTCTCTCGGCCCTGAAATTCAATGACGTTATTTTGAATTATGACATGTATGGCGACTTAGTTTCTGTTAGCGCAGACTCTGGCAATGCACGTTATAAAATAAATACCGAAGTTTCTTACTAATACCATCAGCTTTTATTTAATGCCTTAACTGGCAGGAATGAACACACTTTAAATTTAACCGGAGATAGATAAATGGAAGAATTAAAGTTGCACTGTCATGGTTGCGGCGGCTCTTTTGCTCGCGATCAGCTGCAATATCGCCCATCTGGCAGGGGTGCTTATCGGAGAGACTTTTATTTCTGCCCGGTATGCAATGAGAAAGAAAAGCAGAAAATCGCCCTCTCCGCTGCTGCTTCCTCGTTTCGTAAAACCTTGCCGTCACGCCCAGGACACCTTGCACACAAGCGCTGGTAGGTGACGGATGATAATCATATCCAACCGTATTCCATCGCATGTAAATGAAAAGGCATCGCATGTTCTGAGCTTGTACAGCAAGGGAGATATAAAGCCATGCCGAATCAAATGCGGGAATTTAAGTTTAAAGATTGGCAGAAAATGGCGCTTATTATCCCGCAATAACGGAACATGCTGGGAAGTTATGAGCCATGAAAAATACAATCAACTCAAAGACAGGAAAGCACAATCATGAAAATAGAATTCAATGATCAAGGGTCGGATTCAGTCATCACACTAACGAGCACTGTATTTGAATTCCGCCTTCACAACCGTGCTGTTGACACGGCGATATTTCTTGCCCCTTCCGTTCGTGCTAAGCGTAGCGGTTTCTTTGTTTTAAAAACGATTATTACCGGTAAAACCTCTCACGTACTGCGTGCGTATAAAGCGATTAAAGCGGAGGCATCACGATGAGCAAATCATTAAACGCGCGTTGTATCCGTCGCTGGGAAGTTGAGTTTAAACCCGTCTGCGATTCAAAAGTTAATCCGTACTGGCGCAAAAGCGACCTGCGCGGGTATATCCGAGAAGCGGCGCTCACCACCGCTTACAGCATGGTCGAGAGCATGGCTGAACGTAACGCCAAGGTTGACTATGACGGCGCGCCGAATAGCTGGAGTTATGAGTTTTCTCTCTGGTATCGCTTACGCCGGGAAAAATATCTCAAAGAAGCTCGCGACTACCTGGACGAAGACGCTACCAACGACGAAATCGACGAGGAGATTCAGAACGAGCTGGAGGCCTGGAATGATTGAGAAAACCATTCTCGACATGTGCTGTGGCTCCCGCATGTTCTGGTTCAACAAACGAGATACTCGCACGGTATTTGCCGACATTCGAGCTGAAGAGCACAAGCTGTGCGACGGCCGCCGTCTGGTTATCAGCCCTGACCTCGTTGCTGACTTCCGTGCGCTGCCGTTCGCTGATGCCTCATTTCCGGTTGTTGTGTTTGACCCGCCACATCTTGAGCGCGTCGGACAAACCGCTTGGATGGGGAAAAAATACGGGCGCCTGAATAAAAAAACGTGGCGCGCCGATATCCGCGCCGGATTCAAAGAGGCATTCCGCGTGTTGTGGCCACACGGCGTTCTTATCTTTAAATGGAATGAAACACAGATACCGGTTAGCCAGATTCTAGCGTTGACTGACGAAAAACCAGCGATCGGCCAGCGTACCGGAAAGAACGATAAGACCCATTGGATCATCTTCGTAAAGGAAGGTACAGCATGAGCTTTTTTGAAATTGACTCTCGATTTTTGATGGATACAGCATTTCACCGCCTGGAAATCATCCGTGACGATGGCCTGTATCGCCACCTTCGAATGCAGCAGCCGGGAACGTCCAATTACTACTATGACGTAATTACCTGGCCTGGCTATTTGACAGTGACGGGTGACATGGGAACCTGGACCTTTTCCCGAATAGCGGACATGTTCGACTTTTTTGGCGCCTGGGAAGGTGGAATCAATACCCATTACTGGGCTGAAAAACTGGAGGCTGGCGCGGGATGTACGGCACGAGAAATGCTGGCGAAAGAGTATAACCACGACGCGTTCTGCAAAAGCCTGAAAGAGTCTCTGAGTGATTACCTGAAGGACGATGAAGATGCTGAAACAGAAGAAGATGAAGACTGGGACGACGATGACGGTACACCAGATAGCGACAAAGCAGTGGTACGAGAAATCGTCCGCGACTTGTGCCGAGCTGGCTTCAATAACGAATGGGAGGCTTATCAGGCTGTTTATGATGCTGATTGGCCAGAGAGCTGGAGTGCATGGGATGTCTGCGATGGACTGACATTTAAAACGTATACCAGCCACTTCCGGTGGATTCTCTTCGCTATCACCTGGGCAATCAGCAAATACCACAACGCAAAGATTGTTGATAAAGCGATGACTACGTTTCTGGCTGTTAAAGGCTCACTCGCATAAAAAGCATGATACGACAGTAGAGACTGAATGATTTCCAATAATCAACATTAAACCGGGGAACTGATTATAGTTTCCCGGCCATGAGGTTATTTATGGCCGATATTACTCAAGAAGATGAATGGGTGATGGAAAAGGGAATTGTAGCGAAGATGTATATGACTCCCCGGCAAATTAAATCTTACCGGGAGGGGAGATGGATTGAGGGTGTTCATTATAAGAAGCACCCACCTGACCCCAATGCTTCAGAAGGAAGGGTAACACTTCTCTACAACTACACCAGGATTAACAGGCTTGTCGGGGAAACATAATGAATATGCCAGCTGGCGTAGAGCTGCATGGGAAGGGAATAAGAATTAGCTTTCTATATCGCGGCACGCGGTGCCGCGAAGTTTTGCGGGGCTGGACTGTATCGAATAGCAATATAAGAAAGGCTGGCAACCTCCGCGCTTTAATAGTAAGTGAAATTCAGCAGGGTAAGTTTGACTATGCAGAGCACTTTCCTGAATCAAAAGCGCTTAAAAAATTTACCACTACACGAAAAATTAAAACCTTCGGTGAATTATGCAAAGTTTATCTTGATGCGAAAAAGCTTGAGGTTTCAGCTGCATCATACAAAGGCGCGGAATCACGTATAGCAACACTTTGCGCTATAATCGGAAGTAATACGCATATTGCAGATATTCAGCATACCGATCTGTTGAATTACAGAAACATGCTGTTAACGGGAAATACCTTTAGCGATCACGCTCCCTGGTTAAAAAGAAAAGGCCGTGCTGTATCCACGGTCAACGGCCTGATGAACAACCTGACTGCTTTGCTCAAACTGGCGAACCTGAGCGGTTTTATAGAGCATACCCCGCACGAAGGTATAAAGATGCTCAAGCGCTCCAGGAGAGACCCGGATCCGCTTCTCCAGAGTGAGTTTGAAGGTTTTATAAAAGCGCTATCTCCTCGTTATGCTTTACTCTGGACTATTGCTATCTTTACCGGCCTTCGGCATGGCGAGCTTACGGCTTTAGCCTGGGAGGATGTTGATCTTGATAAGGGTGAGCTTCACGTCAGGCGTAATCAGACCAATGAGGGGCTGTTTGTGCCACCCAAAACCGAAGCGGGGATCAGAACTGTAACCCTGCTTGAGCCTGCGCTGAACGCTTTACGGGAGCAATTCAAGCTAACTGGCGCATTAAGCAAAACCGAAATCACCTTCCATCACCGCGAACATGGTTTAACTGAACAACAAAAACTGCGGTTCGTGTTTATCCCGCCCAGAAACTGGCGCGGGGCAACGAAGTATTACGGATCTCAGTCTCTGGGGTATAGTTGGGAGGCAGGATTAAAGAAGGCAGGAATCAGGAACAGACGCCCTTACCAGTCGCGCCACACTTTTGCGTGCTGGTTATTAACTGCCGGTGCTAACCCGTCGTTTATCGCCGGACAGATGGGTCACGAAAACGCGAAGATGGTTTATGAGATTTACTCGAAGTGGATCGGAGAGATGGACCGCAACCAGGTGGAAATGCTGAATAGCAGTTTTTCTGACGTTGTGTCCCAAGGGTGCCCCAAACGTAAGGTAGTTGGTATAAAAAACGTTTGATTTCAGCAAAATAAAAATGCTTGCCGGAATATTAACTTTATTCCAACATGAATGCTCACTACGCCGCAACGGCGGCTTAATAAAAAGCAGGAGCGGATATGATTACGCTGTGGGGCAGAAATAACTCGACCAATGTGAAGAAAGTGCGCTGGGTGCTGGAAGAACTCGACCTCCCGTATCAGCAAATTCTGGCCGGTCTGGAGTTCGGTCTGAATCACGATGCGGACTATCTGGCCATGAATCCCAATGGCCTGGTACCGTTATTGAAAGATGAGACGACCGATCTCGTGCTCTGGGAATCAAACACCATTATCCGCTATCTGGCCGCGCAGTACGGTCAAAATCGCCTGTGGGTGGAGTCGCCCGCCGAGCGCGCTCAGGGGGAAAAATGGATGGACTGGGCCAACGGTTCGCTCTCGCCTGCCCATCGGCCGGTGTTAATGGGGCTGGTGAGAACCCCGCCGGAAAAACGCGACCCCGCCGCGATTGAAGCCGGTATTGCCGCCTGCGAGACGCTGTTCGCCATTCTGGATGATGAACTGTCGCGTCATCAGTGGCTCTCAGGCAACGCCTTCGGCCTCGGCGACATCGCCGTCGCGCCGTTCATTTATAACCTGCTGGAGATCGTTAAAACCTGGCAACCGCGCCCGCACCTGCAGCGCTGGTATCAGCAGATTAACCAGCGCCAGGCCTGGCGCAACGTGGTGATGATTCCGGTCACCTGATATTAGCCCGCCGGTCTCACCTTCAGCAGCTCGCCGTTGGATTCGTCGGTTAGCACATACAGATAACCATCGGGTCCAACGCGCACATCGCGGATACGTTTTCCGCGATCGCCCAGAATCCGCTCCTGTTCCGTGACGTTATCGCCGTCAACCTTGAGAACAATCAGCGATTTATCCTTCAGCGCGCCGATAAACAGCCGGTGCCGCCACTGCGGAAAAGTCTGCGCGTCGTAAAACGCCATACCGCTCACCGCCGGCGATTTTTCCCAGACAAACAGCGGCGCTTCGGTTCCTTCCGCCGTTTTGCCTTTGGCCTCCGGGATCGGCAGGCCGCTGTAGTTAATGCCGTGCGTCGCCAGCGGCCAGCCGTAGTTTTTGCCTTTTTGCGGAATATTGATCTCATCCCCGCCTCGCGGCCCGTGCTCATTTAACCACAGCGTATCGCTCCACGGGTTCATCGCCATCCCCTGGGGGTTGCGAATACCGTAAGACCAGATTTCCGGTCTGACGCCGGCCTGGCCGACAAAAGGATTATCGTCCGGGACCTTGCCATCAGCCGTTAGCCGCACCACTTTTCCCTGCAGCTTATCGAGATCCTGAGCGGTCGAACGCTGGTTATTCTCCCCGAGTCCAATAAACAGATAACCGCGGCCGTCGAACACCAGCCGTCCGCCAAAATGATTGCCGGTTGAGAGCTTCGGCTGCTGGCGGAAAACCACCTGGAAATTTTCCAGGCGCTGGAGGTCATCGCTCAGTCGGCCGTAGCCCACGGCGGTCCCGGCCTTGCCGTCACTCCCGCCTTCGGCGTAGCTCAGCCAGACCCGGCGCGACTGGGCGAAATCCGGAGCCAGCGCCACGTCCAGCAGACCGCCCTGCCCGTTGGCCCAGACCTGCGGCACGCCCGAAATCGCAGGCGCGAGGCCTTTATCTCGCTGCCACAGACGGAGCTCGCCGCCGCGCAGGGTCATCAGAATCCCCCGGTCGTCGGGAAGAAAGGCCAGCGCCCACGGGTGTTCAAGCTGGTTCTGCAACACCTCTACGCGCTCCTGGGCGGCAAGGCTTGCCGTTGGCAACAGCAGCGCGGTAAGGGCGATCAGGTTAATGGTCTGGCGCATGGCATACTCCTTTTGTCAGCAATGCTGATAAGGGTAGCCAGCGTGGGAAAGCGGGAAGGGATTTTTACATAACATTAATCGGGGGGAGCAGGCTCCCCCCGATTTCAGGCGTGCGTAATGGGCTGAGAATCATTCAATTTATGAATATTTAGCCGCAATACCGCCAGACAGCTTTCCAGCTTATCTACGTCGACAGCGATGTAGGACGGGCAGTCATGATGTCCGCTCAACAGGCAGACCGCCGCGGAAGCGACGGCCTCGCCGGCCAGCCGCAGGGCTTCCTTCTCCTCCGGCGCGACGGCGTGCTGCAGGCGCGGCGCATGTTGATGCATTTCATGGCACAGTTCAAACAAGTTATCACGTAGATGGTCGTTTTCGCTGACTGACATATAGCCTTTTGCTTTACGCAGCTGCAAATAAGCGTCGAGATCAATGTTGGCATTAATCAGCTTATTCATCAGGTTACGATACAGTCTGTCAACGCTCATCGCGGTTCCTCCTCTGTCGTCCTTTACCACAACCATAATATGGTCATTTTTTGTACAAAACGATGAGGCAGATCAATAATTCTCAGGTCATTAACATCCTTTACAATGTTACAACGGCGATTAAAATCCTCTTCGGCGATCTCAACGACCAAAAGTAAAAAATGTTATACGCTCTCAAAAATAAAAACCTTTCAACTCACGATAATAAAATTATTTATTGCAGTAATGATCACATATTAGTGCAATTCACATTGCCATAAAATGCCGCCAGGTGTCATATCATTTCATAAAATGTTTTACGTATAACATTCAATAAGAGCAGCAAGCAGATCGATCCTGTTTGTAACCTTTACCGCTACCGCTTGAAGGAACTGAAATGATTACGCCCGGCAAAAGAAACTATATCTTGTTGAGTCTTTTCGATTTCCTCTACCTCTTCGCCTGGTCCTCGACCATGGCGTTCTTCGTTATCTGGACCACTCAGCATCTCGGGATTAGCGCAACCAAAACCGGTCTGCTCTACTCGGTCAACGCCTTTATCGCCCTGCTGATGCAGCCCTTCTTCGGCTTTATTTCCGATAAGTTCGGCCTGAAAAAACGGCTGATCTGGATCCTGGTCGCCATGCTGCTGCCGGTAGGCCCGTTCTTTATTTATTTGTATGCGCCGCTGCTGGTGCACAGCTTCTGGCTGGGCGCGCTGCTTGGCGGGGTATACCTGGGGATTATTTTCAACTCCGGCTGCGGAGTTATCGATTCGTATATTGATAAAATTTCGCGGCGCTACCAGTTCGAATACGGCCGGGTCAGGATGTGGGGATCGTTAGGCTGGGCCGCCGCCGCGTGGATCGTCGGCAAATATATCGACAGCAATCCGAACCTCGCTTTCTGGCTGGCCAGCGTCGCCATCGTTATCGCGGCGATCTGCTTTATGCTGACCAAAATCGAACTGACCGAAGCGGAAATGCAAAAAAGCAGCGCGCTGAAAGTTTCGCACGCCCTGGAGCTGGCCAAGAACGGCCAGTTCTGGATGCTGCTGGTCTTCACCCTTTTCGTCACGCAAATCTATGACACCTACGATCAGCAGTTCGCCCAGTACTTTTCTCTGCAGTTTTCGACGCCGGAAGAAGGCAATCGCTGGTACGGCATTCTGGCCTCCATTCAGGTATGCGGCGAGACCCTGTTTTTATGCCTGATGCCGTGGTTCGTAAACCGCACCGGCGCGAAATGGGCGCTGATCATCGCCGGGCTGATCATGTCGGTGCGTATCGTCGGCTCCGCGATTCCTCTGGGTCCGGTGTGGATAGGCGCGGTAAAAATGATGCATGCGCTGGAAAAACCGCTGATTTTAGTGTCGGTGTTTAAATTTATCGCCGCCAACTTCGACAACAAGCTCTCCTCGACGGTCTACCTGCTGGTGCTGTTCGTCGCCTCTATCGCCACCGCCATTTACTCGCCGCTGGCCGGGTATTTGTACGACACCATCGGCTTTGCGCATACCTATTATATTCTGGGCGGCATCGCCGGGCTGTTTACGCTAATCTCGGTATTTACGCTTCGCGATAATAGAGAACAGACCGCGCCGGGGGCTGGCGTTGCGCAAAGCCATTAATCAAAATTCGCCCGGAAGCCTCTTTCGGGCGAATTAGCGGAAGCTCCACTGCACGCTCATCACAAATATGGCCGGGACGATAATGCCCGTTTCGACGCCGAAATAATCGGTAAAATTGTACTGCAGGCCATGATAAATATAGGGAGAGAAACCGACGCCGGTGAGTTTCTTCGCCGTTCGATAGGTGCCTGAATCGCCGCAATCGCGAAAGGCTTTAAAGAAGAACTCGCCGGTATAGGCATAGACGCCCTTGAACGTCCAGCCATTTGCCCCCGCGTACCAGTCCCTTCGCGCTCCCAGAGAGAGGCAGCGGTCGGCAAAACTATTCTTCATGGTCCCGACCAACGCGCTGTACTTTGAATCCGCAGACAGCTTGCGCTCAACGGAAAAAAACTGGTTATTGAATTTTTCGTTATATTGACCGTGATTACCGGTCATGTGATAAACAAATGAACCGGTATTGACCGAATATAACGCCATCTCGTTGGCATAAACGGGCGTCGCGCCGATCATGGCCAGCGCGCAGACGAAACCACCCAACTTTTTAAACATGGGAAACCTGATAAAAAATAAAGACTAAAAGCAGCGGCTATTTTACCGCTTCAGGTTAAACCAGATCTAAACCGACGTCCCCCGATTGCCGAGATAATGGCTGAATAACCCCCTTATTTTGATTAACAATCTGGATAATCATGCCGATAAAAAGAAACACAGATATCGCCGGGCTAACATGAAAAGGAGTATAAACTTTCCGCCGATCTCTGTAGAATCCCTGCCCTGACCATCCCAATAATTGAACACTTTTTAAGCTATGAGCAATGTCACCCCTCAGCCGAAAATCGGCTTTGTCTCTCTGGGCTGCCCGAAAAATCTCGTGGACTCAGAACGTATCCTGACTGAACTGCGCACCGAAGGATATGACGTGGTTCCCTCCTACGATAACGCTGATATGGTTATCGTTAACACCTGCGGCTTTATCGATAGCGCCGTGCAGGAGTCGCTGGAAGCGATTGGCGAAGCGTTGAAAGAAAACGGCAAAGTGATCGTCACCGGCTGCCTGGGCGCAAAAGAAGATCAGATCCGCGAAGTGCATCCGAAGGTGCTGGAAATTACCGGCCCGCACAGCTATGAACAGGTGCTGGAACACGTCCACCACTACGCGCCGAAGCCTAAACACAACCCGTTCCTCAGCCTGGTGCCGGAACAGGGCGTGAAGCTGACGCCGCGTCATTACGCTTACTTAAAAATTTCCGAAGGCTGCAACCATCGCTGCACCTTCTGCATCATCCCGTCCATGCGCGGCGATCTGGTCAGCCGTCCGATTGGCGAAGTGCTGGCGGAAGCCAAACGCCTGGCCGATGCCGGGGTCAAAGAGCTGCTGGTGATCTCTCAGGACACCTCCGCCTACGGCGTTGATGTCAAACATCGCAGCGGCTTCCACAACGGCATGCCGGTCAAAACCAGCATGGTTAGCCTGTGCGAAGAGCTGGCGAAGCTCGGTATCTGGGTGCGCCTGCACTACGTCTATCCGTACCCGCACGTTGATGATGTGATCCCGCTGATGGCGGAAGGCAAAATTCTGCCTTATCTCGATATTCCGCTGCAGCACGCCAGCCCGCGTATTCTCAAAATGATGAAACGCCCGGGCTCCGCTGACCGCCAGCTGGCGCGCATCAAGCAGTGGCGTGAAGTTTGTCCCGAACTCACCCTGCGTTCGACCTTTATCGTCGGCTTCCCGGGCGAAACGGAAGACGATTTCCAGATGCTGCTCGACTTCCTGAAAGAAGCCCGCCTCGACCGCGTCGGCTGCTTCAAATACAGCCCGGTAGAAGGCGCAACCGCCAACGAACTGGCGGATCAGGTGCCGGAAGAGGTGAAAGAAGAGCGCTGGAACCGCTTTATGCAGCTGCAGCAGCAGATCTCCGCCGAGCGCTTGCAGGAGAAAGTCGGTCGCGAAATTTTGGTGCTGATCGACGAAGTGGATGAAGAAGGGGCAATTGGCCGCAGCATGGCCGATGCGCCGGAAATCGACGGCGCGGTCTACCTTAACGGTGAGAGTAAAGTCAAACCGGGCGACGTTGTGCGGGTGAAAGTCGAACACGCCGACGAATACGATCTATGGGGCTGCCGGGTTTAATTTCGCCCGCTGACCGTATCCCGGATGACGGCGCTCGCGCGCCTTATCCGGGGAATCACACCCCTACCCTTTTATCCTCGGATCCAGCGCATCGCGCAGGCCGTCACCCAGCAGGTTAAACGCCAGCACCGTCAGGAAAATCGCGATTGCCGGGAACAGCGCCACGTGCGGCGCCATCACCATATCCGCCCGCGCTTCGTTGAGCATCGCCCCCCACTCCGGCGTCGGCGGCTGCGCGCCAAGCCCCAGAAATGACAGGCTGGCGGCGGAGATAATCGACACGCCGATGCGCATCGTAAAGTAGACCACAATCGACGATACCGTGCCGGGCAAGATGTGATTAAACAGGATGTTAGCATCGCTGGCGCCAATGCTGCGCGCCGACTCAATAAAGGTCTGCTGCTTAAGCACCAGAGTATTGCCGCGCACCAGACGTGCAAATGCCGGGATCGAAAAGATCGCCACCGCGATAATCACGTTCGACATTCCGCTTCCCATTACCGCCACCACCGCAATTGCCAGCAAAATCCCCGGGAAAGCGAACAGCACGTCACAGATACGCATAATAATGCGGTCCCACCAGCCTTCGTAGTATCCGGCCAGTAGCCCAAGCACCGTGCCGATGGCCGCGCCGATGAATACCGCGAGTACCCCGGCGGCCAGCGAGATCTGCGCCCCCACCAGCACCCGACTGAAGATATCCCGCCCCAGGGAATCAACGCCGAACCAGTGCATCATTGACGGGCCGTCGTTGAGCCGGTCGTAATCAAAATAGTTTTCCGCATCGAACGGCGCAATCCACGGCGCTACGATCGCCACCGCGATCAGCAGCAGGACAAATATCCCCGCCCCCATCGCCACCGGCTGACGGCGAAACCGCCGCCAGAACTCGTGCCATGGGGTACGTATCTGCCCGGGTTTAATCCCCGGCATCGCGTTGATAACCGCTTGTCTTCTCCAGTTGAGCAATCGCACCTTACTTGTACCTGATAGCTGGATTAATGGCGGCATACAGCACGTCCACCACTAAATTAATAAGAATAAACTCCAGCGAAAACAGGAGGACTTCCGCCTGAATCACCGGGTAATCGCGCATCTCCACCGAGTCCACCAGCAGACGCCCGAGGCCTGGCCAGTTAAAGACCTTCTCCACCACGATTGAACCGCCGAGCAAAAAGCCGAACTGCAGCCCCATCATGGTCACCACCGGGATCATCGCGTTGCGCAGGCCGTGCTTGAGCACCACCAGCGTTTCGCTGACGCCTTTCGCCCGCGCGGTACGCATGTAATCTTCATGCAGGACATCGACGAACGAGGCGCGGGTAAAGCGCGCCATCACCGCCGCCACCGCCGCACCCAGGGTCAGCGAAGGCAGAATATAGTGGCGCCAGCTGTCGGCGCCCACCGTCGGCAGCCAGCCCAGCTCAACGGAAAAGACCTGCATCAACAGCATGCCGAGCGCGAACGCCGGGAACGAGATCCCGGTCACCGCCAGCGCCATCCCCAGGCGATCCGGCCAGCGGTTGCGCCAGACTGCCGCCACGATCCCCGCCGCCATCCCGAACACTACCGCCCAGCTCATGCTGGCGAGCGTCAGCCAGAACGTGGGCATGAAACGGCTGGCGATTTCGCTGCTTACCGGGCGACGCGAGGCCATCGAGGTACCGAAATCCCCCTGCACAATATTGCTGATATAGTGCCAGAACTGCACGTGCAGCGGCCGATCGAGCCCCAACTGCTGGCGCACCATTCCCACCACCTGAGCATCCGCTTCCGGCCCGGCAATCAGCCGCGCCGGGTCCCCGGGCAGCATATGCACGAACAGAAACACCAGCACCGCCACAATCAGCAGCGTGGGAATCAGCCCCAGCAGGCGTTTAATCACATAATTGAGCATGCTTCTCCTTGCGTGAAATCCCCGCAGCCTGCGCCCGGGGACCCACAGCTATCTACTTAAGATCCGCCTGTTCAAAGCTAAATCCGGTATCCGGCTGGATATAGAATCCGGTCAGATTTTTACTGTGCGCTGAGACCAGTTTTTCGACCACCAGCGGCACCCACGGCGACTCTTTCCAGATAGTATCCTGCGCGTCCTTATACAGCCGCGTTTTTTCCTGCGCATCGGTGGTTTTCAGCGCGTCGTTGAGATCTTTATCGACCTGAGGATTGCTGTAGAAAGCGGTATTAAATAGGGTCGGCGGCCAGTTTTGCGACGCGAACAGCGGCGACAGCGCCCAGTCAGCTTCCCCGGTCGACGCCGACCAGCCGGTGTAGAACATGCGTACGCCGCTCTCTTTCTGCCCCTTACCTTCCACCTCCGCCGCGCGCTGGCCCGCATCCATCGCCGTCAGCTGCGCCTTAATGCCCACCTGCGCCAGCTGCTGCTGGGTAAACTGCAGCACTTTCTGCGCCGTACTGTGGTTATGCGACGACCACAGCGTGGTGCTAAATCCATTCGGATAGCCTGCCTCTTTCAGCAGCTCGCGGGCCTTGGCCGGATCGTACGGCCAGGCGCTGTAGCTTTCAGCGTAGGCAATAGACGGTGGCACCACGCCGGTCGCCGGGGTGGCATAGCCCGCAAAGGCCACCTTCACCAGCGCCTGACGGTTGATGGCGTAGTTAATCGCCTCGCGCACTTTAGGGTTATCGAACGGCTTCTGCGTCACGTTCATGCTGATATAGCGCTGCATGATCGACGGGCTGGCCACCAGCTCCAGCTTGCTGTTTTTCTCCAGCAGCGGCGCCTGCTCGTAGGGGATCGGGAACGCAAACTGCGCTTCGCCGGTCTGCAGCATCGCCGCGCGGGTATTGTTATCCACCACCGGACGCCAGGTAATGGAGTCCAGCTTCGGCAGCCCCGGCTGCCAGTAACCGGCGAACTTCTTCACTTTAACGAAGTCGGTCTGATTCCAGGTGTCGAGCTGGTACGGACCGGTGCCGACCGGATGGAAACCAATCTCTTTACCATATTTCTTCAGCGCCGCCGGAGAAATCATCGCCGTTGCCGGGTGGGCCAGGATATTAATAAACGCCGAGAAAGGCTGTTTGAGGGTAATTTTCACCGTCGTCGGGTCAACCGCCTCGGTGCTGGCGATATTTTTATACAGGTTATAGCGCTTGAGATGATTTTCCGGATTGCTGGCGCGATCGAGGTTGGCCTTGACCGCTTCGGCATTAAACTCAGTACCGTCCTGGAACTTCACCCCCGGGTGCAGCTTAATGGTATAAACCAGCCCGTCCGGAGAAACGGTATAGCTTTCCGCCAGCACGTTATGCAGTTTCATCTCTTTATCCAGGCCGAACAGCCCCTGATAGAAAGACTTCGCCACCGCCTGCGACAGCGTGTCGTTAGCATCATAGGGGTCGAGGGTCGTAAAGTTAGAACCGACCGCCACCACCACATCTTTTGCGGCAAAAGCCGGCGTCGCTGCCAGCGCCGAAGCGACGCCCAGCGCCAACAGCCATTTGCCTGAAACGCGTTGAGTCATGTTGTTCTCCTGAAATGCTGCATTATGGATGTCGTTGTTATCGTGCCAGCACGTCGGCGGCGGACTCTCTGGCGACAAAGTGCCCCGGCCCCACCTGCTGTAACGGCGTACTCACCCCCTCTTCGCCCCGCCTGAAGATATTACCCGGCAGCTCGTCGGAGAGCAGCACGCGCTGCGGACGACGATGCGTAGGGTCGGCTACCGGAACGGCGGCCATCAGTTTACGGGTATAGGGATGCTGCGGGTTTTCAAACACCGCGCGGCGCGGGCCAATTTCGACAATGCGCCCGCGATACATCACCGCCACGCGGTGGCTGATGCGCTCAACCACCGCCATGTCATGGGAAATAAACAGAAATGCGATGCCCATCTCGCGCTGCAAATCGAGCATCAGATTGATAATTTGCGCGCGTATCGACACGTCCAGCGCCGATACCGATTCATCGGCAATCACCACTTTTGGATTGAGCGCCAGCGCGCGGGCAATACAGATGCGCTGGCGCTGGCCGCCGGAAAACTCGTGCGGATAGCGCCAGGCATGTTCCGGCTCCAGTCCGACGCGTTCCAGTAGCCAGGCGACACGTTCGCGGGCGGCGTCCCCCTCGAGCAGGCGGTGCACGCGCAGCGGCTCCATAATCGAATAGCCCACCGTTTGCCGCGGGTCGAGGGAAGCGTAAGGGTCCTGGAAAATAAACTGGATATCGCGGCGCAGCGCCTGAAGCTTACCGCCCGTCAGCGTATCAATCCGCTGACCGTTGAAGGTGATGCTGCCGCCCTGGGTTTCCACCAGACGCAGCAGCGCCCGTCCGGTGGTGGATTTACCGCAGCCCGACTCCCCCACCAGGCTTAGGGTTTCGCCGGGCCATAAATCAAAACTGACTTTTTCAACCGCATGCACTTCACGGGTAATGCGGTTGAGAATACCGCTACGCAGCGGAAAGCGCGCCACCAGATCGCGAACTTTGAGGATCGGTTCCCCGGCCACAACGGTGTTCTGCTCCTCCGGCGACGGGCTTTGGTTTAGCAGCGGGAAACGGCGCGGCAGAGAGGTGCCGCGCATCGCGCCCAACCTGGGCACCGCGGCCAGCAGCGCCTGGGTATAGGGATGCTGCGGCGCGCGGAAAATCTCCTCCACGCTGCCGGTCTCCACCGCTTCGCCGCGATACATCACCAGCACACGGTCGGCGATATCGGCCACCACGCCCATATCGTGGGTAATAAAGATAACGCCCATCGCCATCTCTTTTTGCAGAACGGCGATCAGCTGTAAAATTTGCGCCTGGATAGTCACATCCAGCGCGGTCGTCGGTTCATCGGCAATCAGCACCGCCGGGCGGCAGGAGAGCGCCATGGCGATCATCACCCGCTGACGCATCCCGCCGGAAAGCTGATGCGGAAAGCGCGACAGCATGGCTTCCGCTTCCGGAATGCGTACCTGATCGAGCATTTTTTTCGCTTCGCGCAGGGCCTCATCATGCTTCAGGCCCTGATGTAATCGGATCGACTCGGCAATCTGTTCACCGATAGTGAAGACCGGATTCAGCGAGGTCATCGGCTCCTGAAAGATCATCGCCATATCCGCGCCACGCACGCCGCGCATATCGGCGTCAGACTGTTCGCTCAGCTCAATCACCTGCCGGTTGCGACGACGCAGCAGCAGCGCATCGCTGCGCACTTCGCTGACCGCCCGATCGAGCAGGCGCATCAGCGCCAGCGACGTTACCGATTTGCCCGAGCCGGACTCGCCGACTATCGCCAGCGTCTCGCCGCGCCGCAGGGTAAACGACAGGTCGCGAACGGCGGAAAAAGCCTGCTGCTGCTGGCTAAACGTAATGTTCAGGCCGCGCACCTGCAGAACATCATTAGCATCGATTTCTTGACTATGCGGCAACGCCCTTTCCTCTTATTCGCGATAAATACCAATCGTGGGCGTATCACCCGCATAACACCAGGCCCGGTACATGCCTTCACTATTAAACGGCAGCGCCACGTTGCCTTCACGGTCGACGGCGATCAGGCCGCCGCTGCCGCCCAGCGCGGGAAGTTTCTCCATCACCACCCTTTCGCAGGCCTCCTGCAGGCTGAGATGGCTGTACTCCACCAGCGCCGAAATATCGTAAGCCGCCAGCGTACGCATAAACACTTCGCCGGTGCCGGTACAGGAAACGGCGACGCTGGCGTTATTGGCATAGCAGCCCGCCCCCGGCAGCGGGCTATCGCCGACGCGTCCCGGCAGCTTATTGGTCATTCCGCCGGTTGATGTCGCCGCCGCGAGGTTACCCGCCAGATCCAGCGCAACCGCGCCGACGGTGCCCATTTTGTGCCGCTCATCCAGCGGCGCGGCGTGGTGGTCGAGCACGATATCGCCGCCCTCCTGCGCCTGACGCAGCTGCAGCAAGCGCTCGGGGGTCGAAAACAGGCTGTTATCGACCCGTTCCATACCGTGGGCAGCGGCAAACGCTTCCGCCCCCTCGCCAATCAACAGCACATGCGGGCTCTGTTCCAGCACCAGGCGCGCCGCCAGCACCGGATTACGTAAATGCTGAACTCCCGCCACGGCGCCGGCCTGCAAGCGGCAGCCATCCATCACGCAGGCATCGAGTTCATGGCGGCTATCGCGGGTAAATACCGAGCCAATACCGGCGTTAAATAACGGGCACTCCTCCAGCAGCCGGACCGCTTCGGTTACCGCATCCAGCGCGCTGGCCCCGGCCGCCAGCATTTTTTGTCCGCTATCGACAATCGCCGACAGCGCCGTTACGTACTCCCGCTCGCGCGCCGGCGTCATCTGCGCGCGGCTAATCGCCCCGGCCCCGCCGTGAATTGCTATAACCGCCTTACCCATTACGCCGTTCCTTACCGATAAAGTGTATAAATATCATTATCGTGCTGACTGTCCTATACAATTTTTGAATATAGAAAGAGCGGACGGTGATGTAAAGCTTGTACCCAGGTGGCATATAGCCCGCCCCTCTTTTCTGCCATAATAGGCGTTTTCGATGTTTGCCCGCAGGAGAAACCCATGGATTTTACCGCCGGACTGATGCCGCTCGACACAGCCCTGACCCAGATGCTCACTCGTATTACGCCGCTGAATGCGACGGAAACCGTACCGCTGTTGCAGGCCTTTTCGCGCGTGACCGCCCATGATCTCGTTTCACCGCTCAACGTTCCCGGTTTTGATAACTCGGCGATGGACGGCTACGCCGTACGTCTGGCGGATCTCGCCGACGGCGCAGCGCTGCCGGTGGCGGGCAAGGTCTTCGCCGGTCAACCCTATAACGGCGTCTGGCCCGCGGGCGCCTGTATCCGCATTATGACCGGCGCGCCGGTACCGGAAGGCTGCGACGCGGTGGTCATGCAGGAGCAGACCGAACAAACCGATGACGGGATCCGCTTTATCGCCCCGGTGAAAAACGGGCAGAATATCCGTCGTCTCGGCGAGGATATCGCTCATGGCGCGGTCGTCTTCCCCGCGGGAACCCGCCTGACCGCCGCCGAGCTGCCGGTCATCGCCTCGCTGGGCATTGCCGAGGTTGACGTGGTGCGTAAAGTGCGGGTGGCGGTGTTCTCCACCGGCGATGAGCTCCAGTTGCCGGGCCAGCCGCTGGCCGACGGGCAAATTTACGATACCAACCGCCTGGCGGTACACCTGATGCTGCAGGAGCTGGGCTGCGAAGTGATTAACCTCGGCATTATTCCCGACGACCCGGCTAAACTGCGCGAAGCCTTTATCCAGGCAGACCAGCAGGCCGACGTGGTGATAAGCTCCGGGGGCGTTTCCGTCGGCGAGGCGGACTACACCAAAGCGATCCTCGAAGAGCTGGGGGAAATCGGCTTCTGGAAGCTGGCGATTAAGCCGGGTAAACCTTTCGCCTTCGGCAAGCTCGGCCATAGCTGGTTCTGCGGCCTGCCGGGTAACCCGGTTTCCGCCACGCTGACCTTCTACCAGCTGGTTCAGCCGCTGCTGGCGAAGCTGTCCGGCAACGTCGGGCAGGCTCAGCCGATGCGCCTGCGCGTGCGCGCCGCAACCCATCTGAAAAAATCGCCGGGCCGTCTCGATTTTCAACGCGGTGTGCTGCAGCGCGGCCCGGACGGCGAGCTGGTGGTAAACAGCACCGGTCACCAGGGCTCGCATATCTTTAGCTCATTCAGCCTCGGCAACTGCTTTATCGTGCTGGAGCGCGAGCGCGGCAACGTGGAAGCCGGCGAATGGGTGGAAGTCGAGCCGTTTAATCATCTGTTCGGAGGGCTGTAATGGGCGTGGAGCTGAGCGATGCGGAGATGCTGCGCTATAACCGGCAGATTATTCTTCGCGATTTCGATTTTGACGGTCAGGAGCAGCTGAAAGCCTCGCGCGTGCTGGTCGTCGGCCTCGGCGGGCTGGGCTGCGCCGCCGCGCAGTATCTGGCGGCGGCAGGCGTCGGCCAGCTTACCCTGCTCGATTTCGATACCGTGTCGCTCTCCAACCTTCAGCGCCAGACCCTGCACAGCGACGCCACCATCGGCCAGCCGAAGGTCGACTCCGCCCGCGGCGCGCTGGAGCGGATGAATCCCCACGTTCAGCTCACGACGCTCAACGCACGGCTGGAAGACGCGGCGCTGGCGGCGCAAATCGCCGCCCACGATCTGGTGCTCGACTGTACCGACAACGTCGCGATCCGTAACCAGCTCAACGCCGGATGTTTCCGCCATAAAACGCCGCTGGTCTCCGGCGCCGCGATTCGCATGGAGGGACAAATCAGCGTCTTTACGTATCAGGAAGATGAACCCTGCTACCGCTGCCTGAGCCGCCTGTTTGGCGACAACGCCCTCACCTGCGTCGAGGCCGGCGTCATGGCGCCGCTGGTTGGCATCATTGGTTCACTACAGGCGATGGAGGCGATTAAGCTGCTCGCCCGCTACGGCAGCCCGGCGACCGGCAAAATCGTCATGTACGACGCCATGCGCTGTCAGTTCCGCGAAATGACGCTGCCGCGTAACCCTCACTGCGAGGTGTGCGGTACGCCCTAACCCCTTTCCGGCGGTACCGCCGCCGGATGTTTTGTGACCCGCCGCGACTTTTTCGCCTCCGTTTTCCCCCCTCGCTATGCTTGTTGATTTATATCAATACAACTTTCATTCGAAAGTAATTTAATCTTCATATGCAAATTAGAGGGTGGATTATGATCTTCAACATTCAGCGTTATTCAACCCATGACGGCCCGGGGATCCGCACTGTCGTCTTCCTCAAAGGGTGTTCGCTGGGCTGCCGCTGGTGCCAGAACCCGGAAAGCCGCGCCCGCACGGCGGATTTGCTGTATGACGCGCGCCTGTGCCTGGACGGCTGCGACCTCTGCCAGCAGGCCGCGCCGGAGGTGATTACCCGCAAGCTGGACGGCCTGATTATCCACCGCGAAAAACTCACCGATGCGTATATTGGCAAACTGCGCGACTGCTGCCCGACCACCGCATTAACGGTGTGCGGCGAAGAGAAGAGCGTCGAAGAGATTATGGCCACGGTGCTGCGCGACCAACCGTTTTACGAGCGCAGCGGCGGCGGCGTCACGCTCTCCGGCGGCGAGCCGTTTATGAATCCCGAGCTGGCCCGATCGCTTTCGGCCTGCTGGGGGCGGCCCCGCCAGTTTTTGGGGCCCAGCCACAACGCGGGGATCCACACCGCGGTCGAAACCTGCCTGCACGTGCCGTGGAAATACGTCGAGCCCTCTTTGCCGTTTATCGACCTGTTTCTCGCCGACCTCAAGCACGTCAACGAAGCGATTTTCCAGCAGTGGACGGACGGCAGCGCCCGCCGGGTGCTGGATAACCTGCAGCGCGTCGCGCAGGCCGGAAAGAAAATTATCATTCGCGTGCCGCTGATCCAGGGCTTTAACGCCAACGAAAGCGATATTGCCGCCATTACCGATTTTGCCGCTGACCGCTTAAAGGTTGGCGAGATCCACTTCCTGCCGTACCACACGTTAGGAATGAATAAATACCAATTACTCAGTCAGCCCTATACCGCACCGGATAAACCGCTTGCTGCACCCGAGCTGCTCGCCTTCGCGCAGCGCTATGCTCAGAGCAAAGGTTTAACGGCGACTCTACGAGGATAACCTTATGACAACGTTGAAACTGGATACTCTGAGCCCGCGCATTCAGGCGCATAAAATGGCGCTGGTGCATATCGTCAAGCCGCCGGTCTGTACCGAGCGCGCCCAGCACTATACCGAAGCCTATCAACAGCACCTGGATAAACCGATCCCGGTACGCCGCGCGCTGGCGCTGGCCCATCACCTGGCGGAACGCACGATCTGGATTAAGCACGATGAACTGATCGTCGGCAACCAGGCCAGCGAAGTTCGCGCGGCGCCTATCTTCCCGGAATACACCGTTAGCTGGATCGAAAAAGAGATCGACGACCTCGCCGATCGCCCCGGTGCCGGGTTTGCCGTTAGCGAAGAGAATAAACGCGTGCTCCACGAAGTGTGCCCGTGGTGGCGCGGTCAAACCGTTCAGGATCGCTGCTACGGCATGTTTACCGACGAGCAAAAAGCGCTGCTGGCGACCGGCATTATCAAAGCGGAAGGCAATATGACCTCCGGCGATGCTCACCTTGCGGTCAACTATCCGCTGCTGCTGGAAAAAGGCCTCGACGGCATGCGGGCGAAAGTCGCCGAACGCCGTTCACGCATTAACCTGACCGTGCTGGAAGATCTGCACGGCGAGCAGTTCCTCAAAGCCATTGATATCGTGCTGGAAGCGGTCAGCGAACACTGTAAGCGCTACGCCGGGCTGGCGCGCAGCATGGCCGCGACGGAGAGCCGCGAAGCCCGCCGCGACGAGCTGCTGGCGATAGCCGAAAACTGCGATATCATCGCCCACGAGCCGCCGAAGACCTTCTGGCAGGCGCTGCAGCTGTGCTATTTCATCCAGCTGATTCTGCAGATCGAATCCAACGGCCACTCGGTCTCTTTCGGCCGCATGGACCAGTATCTCTACCCTTACTACCGCCGCGACGTTGAGCTGGCACAATCATTGGATCGCGAACACGCCATCGAGCTGCTGCACTGCTGCTGGCTGAAGCTGCTGGAGGTGAATAAAATTCGCTCCGGCTCGCACTCGAAGGCGTCCGCCGGTAGCCCGCTGTAAATGCCGAGT
>OBXK01000162.1_pt1 | contig 44456 bp, 49 predicted proteins | sample 1501371 | NCBI WGS metagenome assembly OBXK01 (sample SAMEA2580154, study PRJEB22360) | human gut metagenome | biome: human gut; feature: human-associated habitat; material: faeces | place: Denmark | collected 2008/2010
ACAGCGTACCGTCGGCAAGCCGCTGCTGGCGCGGCATACCCTTCGCCGTTCGGTAGTCGGCGCGCAGCCCCTCCGCCAGCTCGGACTCCCAGAGCCGCCAGCCGCCGCCGGCGACCAGTAAAAGCAGCAGCCCTTTCAGCACGTGACGACGCGCCAGGCGGCTATCGTGAAGGGCTCGGCTGGCCAGCCCGCCCGGCAACTGCCCCATCTGCTGGCGCAGGTTTTCTACCTGCTGCCACGCCCACTGATTTTCGTTGTTTTGTTCATACCACTGCTGCCAGCGGGCCTCCTGCTGCGGGCTCACGCGCCCGTCGCTGAGGACCGCGTACCAGTGCGAAGCGGAACGCAGCGCCTGACGGCGGGAGTCGCTTAGCATTGGTTTCACAGGCCATTCTCCAGACGAAACAGCAGGCAGTGCTCGGTGGCTTTCGCGATATATTTCTTAACCGAACTGACGGAAACCGCCAGGCGGCTGGCGATGTCGGCGTAGGTCAATCCTTCAAGCTGCGAGAGTAAAAAGGCCTCCCGGGCTTTGACGTTAAGCCCGTCCAGCATGGCGTCAATCTGCTGTAACAATTCAAGCTGGCTTTGTCGCTGTTCCGGGGAAGGGGAGAGTTCTTCCGGTAGCTGAGAGAGCATCTCGAGCCATGCACGCTCCAGCGCATTTCGGCGGAACAGATCGATCATCACCCGATTGGCAATTGTGCAAAGAAAAGATTTTGGGTCGCGAATGGTCGACAGCGACCCGCCGGCCATAATTCGGACAAAGGTATCCTGCGCTACGTCGTCGGCGTCATAAACGGATTGCAGCTTATGGGTAAGCCATTTTTTCAGCCAGCCGTGATGGTCGCTATACAGCGAGGCAAGCGTCAGCGGAGAGGCGATGGCGGAAGAAGGGGACATAGCCAGGTTCAGAAAAGTTGATCAATACGACATATATTAATATGAGAATGGTTATCATTTCAATTGAAGCGCGATCGTCACGGCGCGATACCGCACAATAGTAACGATAAGTTATTGTTAAATATTGAATAGATTTTTATGCCGATCGCGGAATTGGCTTCAAATCAGGCTGAATGCACACAGGCGCTTAAAATTGTTTGCAACGGGGTGTTGAAGAGCGAGAAACGTCCGGGATTTTTAAGTATGATGCGCTTTTTTCAACGCCAGAAAAGGCACCTTAACTTTATTGCCTGCTGTTCTGTTAAAGCAACGGAGGTAAAAAGTCTGAAATAACCTGCGGCAATATGGATAATTGTCGATAAATATTAATTATTGTCAGGAAACTAAAATAAGCTGATTCTTATTTTAGGCTTTACTCCTGGATTCCTTTTAAATATTTCTCTTTTATGTCAGTGAGGCTTATAGAACATAAAGGAATAGCGTATCAGCAAACGTTGTTAAATGGATAACGGAGAGGAAAGCCTACCCCGATCTCGCCGGGTCCCTGGTGCCGCGCGGTACGGTTTCAGCGGCGCTTAGCGGGGCTGAAGCCGCCGCGTTCTGGTCTGCTGGCACGCCGCTTCATGTTGAATGATTAGCGTGTTAATCATTCTTGTGATGGATATTTGTTGACTATTCTTCATTTTTTATTTTACATTTTGTTACAAGTGTGCTGGTATTGTGTTTTTTGCTACTGGGCTCTTTTTTTACTTGCCGGAGTGAATTTACCAGGATTATTATTGTCTGAACTGCTACACGTACCGCCTAATGACAGATGAAGGGACTCGTTTTTTCCTTAAGCGTTACCTCATGTTCTAATGTTTACAGGAAAAAACATGTCTTACGCTTTTAATAAAAAACTGCTTCATCCCCGTAATTGGGGGACCTGGTTTGGCCTGGGTGTGCTCTGGCTTATCGTCCAGCTCCCTTATCCCGTATTGCACCTTATCGGTACCAGCGCCGGTCGCGCATCCCGGCGCTTCCTTAAGCGTCGTGAGCATATCGCCAGACGTAATCTCGAACTTTGCTTCCCCACGATGTCGCCCGCGGCGCGCGAAAAGCTTATTGAGCAGAACTTCATGTCACTAGGGATGGGCCTGATCGAAACGGGCATGGCATGGTTCTGGAGCGATGAACGCGTCAAGAAATGGTTTGACGTCGAAGGCATGGTTAATCTCAACAATGCCCTGAGCGAACAAAAAGGCGTGATGGTTGTCGGCGTCCACTTTATGTCTCTTGAGCTGGGCGGCCGTACGATGGGGCTGTGTCGTCCGATGATGGCGACCTACCGTCCGCACAATAGCCCGTTAATGGAGTGGGTGCAGACGCGCGGTCGTTTGCGCTCGAACAAGGCGATGATCGACCGTCGTAATTTATCCGGTCTGGTGCATGCCCTAAAGTCGGGTGAAGCGGTGTGGTTTGCGCCGGATCAGGACTACGGTCCGAAGGGGAGCGTATTTGCCCCGTTCTTCTCGGTACAGCAGGCCGCAACGACCAACGGCACCTACGTGCTCTCTCGTTTGTCGGGCGCGAAAATGCTCACCATCAGCATGGTGCGTAAAGCGGATCGCCGGGGTTATAGCCTGCACATCAGCGACGTAATGAGCGACTATCCTGGCGAAGATAAACAGGATGCGGCAAGCTATATCAATAAGGTTATTGAGAAAGAAATCCTGCGCGCGCCGGAGCAGTATCTATGGGTTCACCGCCGCTTTAAAACCCGTCCGCTGGGTGAAACTTCGCTCTATTAAGGCATCCGCACTCGCGGCGCTTTCAAAATGGTCCCGGTTGCGTTAACGTGCGCGGGATCATATTTTGTTGTAAGCGAAGGAGTGCGTTGTGTTCGCTGAGTTTGGTGTACTGAATTACCTGACCTACTTGGTTGGGGCTATCTTTATCATCCTGGTTCCCGGCCCGAATACCTTTTTTGTCCTCAAGACCGGCGTCGCCCATGGCGTCAGGAAAGGGTATCTGGCGGCCGCTGGCGTATTTATCGGTGATGCGGTGCTGATGTTCCTGGCTTTTGCCGGGGTTGCGACGCTTATCAAGACCACGCCGGTACTGTTCAATATCGTTCGATACCTGGGGGCGATTTATCTGCTGTGGATGGGCGGTAAGATGCTCTACGCGGTGTTAACCCAGCGTGACGGTCATTCGTCTGCTGATTCCGAGCCGGGGAGCGCGATTCTTAAACGTTCGCTGACCCTCAGCCTGACGAATCCAAAGGCCATTCTTTTTTATGTCTCATTCTTCGTGCAGTTTATTGACGTCAGCGCCAAAACGCCCGGGCTGGCGTTCTTTATCCTGGCGTTGACCCTGGAGATTATTAGCTTCATCTATATGAGCTTTCTGATCCTCTCCGGCTCGTTCGTTACGCGTTACGTGAAGACGAAAAAGAAACTGGCGAAAATCGGCAACAGTCTGATAGGCCTTGTATTTGTTGGTTTTGCCGCCCGTCTGGCGACGCTGCAGTCGTAATCGTTGCGGCCGGGACGCGCGACCGGCCCGATAGCGATTGGCTCTTTCTTGTAACAAAACTCCTTCAATTTTGATTGCATTGGTGTTACATATACAGCCGATTATCGTTCAGAAAAAAGGGAACCCGGATGATTCTGCAGAAACTCACCAGCAATAAAAATAGCAAGAAGTTCTTTTTGTCGATAGCGGCGATATTCGCTATCGCGCTTATCGTGGTTGGGCGTGCGACCTTCGGCGGCGTGGTGAGCGAATACAATATGCCTTACTCAGAGTGGACGACGTCAATGTTCTTCCTGCAGGGGGCGATGGTGACGGTTTATAGCATTGTGTTTACGCTGCTGTTCTCTATCCCGCTGGGTTTCCTCTTTTTAGGTTCCGACCGTCGGGACTGATCCCATGCAATAAGGCGAACCGAAGTTCGCCTTATGATGTTGTCCGCTTTATCGCCAGTCTCTGTCGTCATGATGATGATGATGGTGGCGATGGTGGTGATAGCCTGGGTCGACAATACATCCCGATAACAGCGTGCAAAGCGCGAGAATCAACGGCAACACGATCGGTTTTTTCATTTCTCACTTCTCCAGTTAAATCCGTCCGCAGAAACGGCCATGCGGTATCGGCTGATGATGTGAGTGTATTCTTTTAAGTTATTGAGTAGATGAGATAATTCTGCAATCTTTGCCGAAGAGCGGCGCGAATATTCCTGGATTTACCACCAACCCAATTGCGTCCCCGCCAGGGCGACGATGGCGACAATAAGCATAATAATGGTGCTTTTTTTCATTACGCTCCGCCTGGCGCCGCATAGCCGCCGACAAAAAACCAGCCCAGAAAAACAACGGCGACGATGAAAATAGCCACCGGAAATAGAATACCCAGCCTCATTATTGAGCCCCTGTAAGTGCAAGTCGTGGCGAATATCATACGGGATTTCACCGTAGATTAGTCAATATGAAAAAATCTTCCCTGACGACGAGACTGCTTATCCAGATACATCGCGTCGTCGGCGGCGCGTAGCGCCTGTTCTACGTCAATCTGCTGCGGGTCGGCCTCAATAACGCCAAAGCTGGCCCCCGGGTAGTTAATCCGGTGCTCGCCAAGGAAATAGATCCCCGTCAGCGCTTGACGTAACGCGGCGATATACTCCTGCTGGTCGGCTAATTCGGGGCCCGGTCCGACAATTAAAAATTCATCGCCGCCGAGACGGCCGACAATATCACCGCTGCGTACGTGAGCCGCCAGACGTTCGCCAACCTGAATCAGAAAGTTATCGCCGCACGGATGGCCGAATCGATCGTTTATTGCTTTAAAATCGTCGAGATCGATAAAAATCAGCAGCATGCTGCGCCGCTGCTCGCGGGCCCGCGGAAACTGCGCGGCAAGATACTTAAACAGCGAGCGGCGATTCGGTAAACCGGTAAGCTCATCAGTGTATGAGTGCATTTCAAGCGCGACGTTGGCCGAGCGAAGCTGCTGCACTAGCGTCTCTTTTTCAACGTAGTGGGCGATGAGGTTCGCGAATAAATTCATGACCTGCTCACCCTCAAGGTTATAGGGTTGTCTTACCCGGCTGGTGGCGCACAGCGTGCCGAATAATGAGCCGTCGGTCAGGCGCACAGGAATGCTAAAAAAGGTGGCGATGCCCAAATCCTGCGCGGCGATACACGAACGCCAGCGTTCGGCGACATCGTTACTGAAAAGGCAACGCTCGTCGAGCGCACGTTTACATAGCGAGTCGTTCCATGGGACGGAGAACCCTTCTGGGATCTGCATTTCGCTGCTGTTATGCGCATACATAATCAGCTGTCGCTGCGCGTCGAAGTCAATACGCGTCAGGTAGGTGGATTCCATTCGGGTAACAAGCTCCAGCATCTCAAGCAGCTGTCGCACCAATGCTTCGAGGGAGTGTTCATTGGCTAGCGTTTGCGTCACGCGCGCGAGAATAAAATCGGACATGAGGAATACGGCTCCCGAACGCTAATCATAACTACCAGCAAGTTATGCTAAACAACAATCAGCGCAGAATTAACATAGATACATAAAATTTAACACATCTGTTAGGAGAATACCTGCATCCGCGGCGGGAAAAAAAAGCCCCGTCGGGTGCGTTAGCCACCCCAGATTCTACGGCTTTCAACGGTGCAATGCGGGGTTGCGCGGCACGCAAGACCATTGAAAGCCATATTTACCTACCTAAGTGTGGACATAATGTGGACATTTTCCGCATCAGCGCCACCTCTCAGCGGGTTAAGCGAGATTGCGTCCTGGAGGTATTCGGGCGCAAAGTGAGCGTAGGCCATAGTTTGCTCAATTCGCGCATGCCCAAGGATCCTCTGTAACGTAATGATGCTTCCCCCATTAATCATAAAGTGCGTCGCGAAACTGTGGCGTAGTGCATGCGTCGCCTGGCCGGTCGGAAGATCAGGTTTTACCTCCCTGAGTATCTGCCTGAAGTCAGAATACGACGCCTTACCAAATAACAACCCTCGCTTACCATCTGCTATGAGTTTTGCCACTTCCGCTGATACTGGAACAGTCCTCTGCTTGTTACTCTTGGTTTTAACGAACGTCACACGGTTCTGTATGATGTTTTCTGCCTTGAGTCGAGCCGCTTCACCCCAACGAGCACCTGTACTTAAACAGAGAACGGCTATCTTCTTGTTGTCGCCATCCAGTCTAAAGAGCAAGTGCTTGATTTCGTCCTCTGTCAGATAGCCAGTTTCGGGGACTTCTTCTTTCAACTTCTTCCTGCCCCTGATCGGATGTTCACCCGAAAACCACTCGGCCTCGATAAGCGCTGTGAACATACCACTGATGCTGTTGAGGTCACGGTTAATGGTAGAAGCTTTAATGCCCTGACTTCTTCTTGCCGCGTAATACTGACTAATCAGCGCTTTCGTAATCTGAAAAGCACAAGGATCGTCGGTAATCCTGCAAAACACGTCTAACTTGTTGCGGTTTATCCGACCATGTTCCTCATGCTTACCTTTCAAATTCCACCAAAGCTGTATCAGTTCAGACAGATGCCGCTTATCCGTCGGTTTTGATAACCATTCTTTGGTGTGGTGGTTGAACTGCGTGTGCTTCTCGAACGCTACAGCTTCACTTTTCTTATCAAACTTCCTGCGGATACGCTTTCCATTGCGACCAGCAGGCCTGATGTCCACTTCATATCGACCATCATCGAGTTTCTTAATAGTCATAAGAAAACCCTCCGATGGGTGCGTTTACCTTTAGGCCTCAACGCGTTGCAATAATGTGATGAATACTTTTCGACCAATAATAGACATTTGAAATGTATGTAAGCCTGGTTAATTGTTAACCAGTCTTTTGGTCTGAGTGCTGCGAGGTTGTTAAGTCTTGCCCAAAGTGTGCGAGGGCCGGTGCGATTTGACCGGATTCAGGCGAAACCTGATCGGTCATAAACCACAGTGTGTATTTGATAAAGCGGGGGTGCTGAAGGATTTTCATAATTGGTTCTATCCCTGGCTTTTTATCTCCAGCCTCGTAGCTACAAAATGAACCATATACAAGGCCTGTTAAGTCGCTGAATTGCCTTCTGTTTAACCTTTCTGACTCTCGAATGAGCTTTATCTTTTCATGGATCGGTGTTGACATGAAATCACCTATAGTAGAATATTAAACCTATCGATGATATTTTTAATCGATAGATGAATAACCAATAGGAGCAACTATTGCCCATTAAGAGCAATTAATTACCCCAAAGGAGAATGTAACAGATGAGCAAACAGCTTGTAAGTAGCACGGATGCTGTGCCTTATCAGGAGTTCGCCAGACTCATCGGGAAAACCCCTGCTGCGGTGAAGGGCATGATCGAAAAAGGGAAGCTACCTGTAATCGAGATGACCGATCCTCAGTCAACTTCTGGCCGTGCGGGAGAGTACTGGGTTTACCTTCCAGCCTGGAACAACGGCATGAAACTGGCCTACGAAAGTCGTCCAAAGGAGATCAGGGAAGGGTGGTTGATGTGGCTTGGTCTCGGTGAGCCAGGTCGATAGCTGGTTTCAGGAGAGGAAACATGAAGAACGGTAGCCGCGGATCAGTATCACAGCTCAATAGCAAAACCAGCCTCTACTGTGGTTTTACTATTCTGAAACTCCCACGCAAAAAACCGTACAACCGCCAGCGCTATCAAATTACGCACACAGGCCATTATTACGGCATTGACTTTGCTTTATCCGAAGCATGCCGAACGATTGACAGAATCATGAGTAAAAAGCGGTTTATTGCTTTTTAATCTCTGGGGGCGAAAATGAAACTCGAATATGCAGACAAAATTAACTCGCTTTTACAATGCTTCCATTTCAATAAAGAGTTTCTGGAATGGAATCATGATTACTCTCTCCAGCTTTTACGCCACGGCGTATCCCACCTCTATCATTTCGCGATGCTTCAAGGCGAGAATGATGAATGCACTCTTGAAGAACTCCGCAACATCATTATTGCCGTGACCGATGGCGACATCCCTAAACCATACGACCTGCTATCCCTCGACGCTGAGCAACTGAAGAAGGCTATGGTGTTTGCCAAGACGCCGGCGGTAACCGTAGAAGTTACACCGGAGATCTTGCAACACCTGAAACTGGGAGCTAAAGCCTCCTGGCGGCTCGAGCCACCTCGCTTTAACTGATCATCGGAGTACGCCATGTTCACCGAAGAAAAAACATCTTGGGAACAGGAAATGCTGATCCGAGAGGCAATGGAAAGTGCAGAGCATGGGTTCACTGTACATCTAAAAAACGGTGCTCGTATCACCATTACTTCAAAAAGCCCGACTAAAGATTTAATAATTTTTGGGCTAGAAAAGGCAATTCGCGGTAATCACGAACGCGCTCGAATGACCTTTATTGATTTCATGTATTACTGGCATGAAAGAATATTTAAGCAGATTAAAAGAAAACTGCGTTCAAACAATTAACTAACCCGCCTTAAAAATAACGGCATTCACTTTGCCGGGGATTCGTTTTGCCTTTATCAGGAGGTTGCATGTCGGTTACGTCAATAAAGCCGGAAGGCGGAATAAGCGATCCAGAGTTTATGGGAATCAGCACCAATGCGCGCAAAGGCGAGCGCGCCCATTTACTCGGATTGCTGCGCATCCGTATGGGCCTGCTGAAAGAGCAAGGCCTTACCCCCGAAGAGATTTATTCAGCACTTGAGCAGTGGATAGCCAACCACGAAACAATCACCAGCGAGGGCAGTAGACCATGAATCACTTAATGATCGATTTGATTAACGTTAATAAGAAACCGTCATCACCTCTGTGTGCCATTGAAGCTGTGTTTTTTGAGCCCTCAACAGGGCAGATCGGAAAGGTTTTTTATTCTTCGATAGACATTCGTAAATCTGAAAGCTTGAAGGGCCGTATCAGCATTAGTACGGCATTCGATTGGATGAAAAAAGACTCTCACTGGCGCGCCGAAGTAATGAGCGCAACCGAAGCTGAAGAAGATGCACTTTGCAGCCTTGCTGCTTTCATCGCCGACAATACCTGTCCCTGGAACGCGGCGTTATTCGTATGGTTCAAAGATGCCCCAGAAAAACTGGTTTCACTTCGTTATGCCGTGGATCGCTTAGAGGTGTCAGGCATTTTCCCTGAAGGCACAAAATACCGCTGCATTCGTTCACTTCTCGACCTTGCTGCTGCCACAGAATATGCGCCTCATGCGAGAAGCGCCCTGGCACGTTACACGCTCACTGACGCGCGATATCAAGCAGAGCAAGTCTGCGAAATCTGGCAGCGCTTGACCTCTCCACACACTGGATCGCTATGAGGGCCGCCATGCATTCGCATCTGTCTGTTGTTTGTAACGCACCGTTGCCGGTTTGTAAGAGGGCGCTTGCCGCCCTGAATTGCTTTGCTCGTGGACAGCGTAATTACACCCGAGTCAAGCCACACGCCTATCTCGTGATCCGCATTGGCCTCCGTTGGCGTTTGCTCAGCAAAAACGGTGGTAAGCAGTGGCGACTGATGACCCATGAAACCTATAACCAGGAATGCCGCAAATGATTAAGTCACCTCTTAAGTGGGCTGGCGGTAAAACCCGCGTGTTGCCGGAGCTGCTGAAGCACTTACCTAAAGCCGATTGCTTGATTGAGCCCTTTGTAGGCAGTGGCACAGTCTTTATGAATACGGAATACCGCCGCTATGTGCTTTGTGACAGCAATCGCGCATTGATCAATTTCTTCCTCGCGCTCAGGGAAGACCCTGAAAGATTGATACTGATCGCCAGGAACGTATTCAGAAATGGCAATAACGAAGATAGCTATTACGAAGAGCGCAAGTTGTTCAACCACCTGTCGTGGGATGACGAGTGTGCAGATGATTACGTTGTACGGTGGGCTGCATCATTTTTATACCTGAACCGCCACTGCTTTAACGGGCTTTATCGCACCAACAGGGATGGCGGTTTCAATGTTCCATTTGGCAGCTATAAGGCGCCTTATTTTCCAGAAGCAGAAATGCGCCTATTTGCCGAAAAGGCGCGGGATACTCACGCGCTCTTTCTTTGTAATGATTTTCGTACTTCCATTCCGTACGTCGCCAGGAATCGCCTGGACTCCGTGATTTACTGCGATCCACCGTACATCCCGACTAGCAAAACAGCCAATTTTACCGCTTACGGCAAGCCATTTACCCTGGACGATCACCGCGCTTTGGTTACGGCGCTACTGGACGTTAATCGCCGGCATGGCATGCGCTCGGTCATCTCAAATAGCGACACACCAGAAACCCGCGAGATCTATTCCGCTTTCAATCTCCACGCTTTCAGAGTTCGCCGTTCCGTTAGCGCTAAAAGCCGCGATATGGCCGGTGAAGTGATTGGCGTTCTTCGCGTGTGTGGTGGTTGCGGTCGTTCTGGTGGTGGAGATTGCCCGGACTGTGGGGCGGTGATGGGTGATGCGACATATGCCGAAATGTTTGGCGCGCCGTCTTGAGGAAGCGTTGGCTTTGCAAATTAAGATTCGAAGGTGAGTTATGCCTGACTCCACATCCCTTGCATGGAGCTGGAATGCAAGAAAGCAGCCAGTAAACCCTTATGCTGTTGATGCGTCTGCACGGAAACCATCTGCGCTGGCCGTCTGGATTGCTCTTTATGAGCAGGATAAAAGCGATCAACGCGAGCAGGCTGAAGCAATGAGTCGTGCAGCAGAAGAGTACCTCTTTTCTGTTGCACATTGCGATCCCTGGCACTATGACGAATTGAATGATGCGCTGATTGAGAAGGCTAAGCGACATGCAGAACTCCATCGTGTTGATCCTCTTACCCTGATTCGTGATGACGTCGCCAGCTTGCCTGGTTTCCTGCGCAAGCCGCTGGAAACAAGGATTAAGTATTTGGAAAAATCAGAAGATCAGCGCCATTTGCCAACCTATCTGAATGAGGTCATTACTCCCTCATTAGTGAGAATTGACAAGGTCCGTGCTAACCAGGCGTCGCTGTCATTCCAGGCCATGGCTGGCAGGGATAGCCTTGATCAACTCCTTCGACTTGCTGAACTGAATCAGCGGGAGGTTAAGCGGCTTTCAACGCTGGTCGCAGCGCACATTGATATGATTTTTATCCAGCTTTGCGGTGAGATGCTGACCGATGAATTAGCTTCTCCCATCGTAATACTGGAGCTCTATCGTCGTGTGGCGGCCGAAGTGTCACGCCTTGATGTTATCCCGCCGGGTTATGAAGCGCTCCGCAGCAAACATAATCGCCGCAACCCGATTAATTACGAGCTGATACCTGGCGCGCTTGCCCGTATGCGTTGTGCTGACTGGTGGCAACGTAAGCTGTGGCAACTCCGCAACGAATGGCGGGAAGAGTTACTTCGGGCTGCGTGCCTTGTTCATCGGCACGCATCACCTTATGTCAGCCATGACATTCTGTTGCAGAAGCGGGAACAACGCCGTAAGGCGATGGATTTTTTCCGCAACCATGATCTGATTAACGAAGATGGCGACACGCTCAGCATGGAGGATGTGGTGCTTGCAAGTGCCAGCAATCCAGCGCACCGTCGTAATGAGATGATGGCCTGTGTCAAAGGCCTGGAATTGATAGCTGAAATGCGTGGCGACTGCGCCATGTTCTATACCATCACCTGTCCTTCTAAGTACCACGCCACACTGATGAACGGGAAGCCTAACCCTACATGGGATCACTCGACAGTTAGGAAAAGCAGCGACTATCTGGTTGATACGTTTGCGGCATTCCGTAAGGCAATGCACAAAAAAGAGCTGCGCTGGTACGGCGTCCGCGTAGCCGAACCACATCACGATGGAACTGTGCACTGGCATTTATTGTGTTTTATGCGCAAAAAACATCGACGTGCAATCACAGAGCTGCTGCGTCGTTTCGCTATCCGAGAAGATCGCGCCGAACTTGGCAATAACACTGGCGCTCGTTTCAAGTCAAAGCTGATAGACCCGCGAAAGGGGACTCCGGCCAGTTATATTGCAAAGTACGTCAGTAAAAACATCGATGGGCGTGGGCTGGGTGACACCGTCAGCAAGGAGACGGGTAAATCACTACGTGATAGTGCCGAGTACGTCACTGCATGGGCATCGTTGCACCGTGTTCAACAATTTCGTTTTTTTGGGATTCCAGGCCGCCAGGCGTACCGCGAGTTACGATTGTTCGCATCGCAGGCAACTCGTGCAATGAAAACCAGCAAACCGGGCGCTCCGGTACTTATGGATCCAAAACTGGACGCTGTGCTCGCTGCTGCTGATGTTGGCTGTTTTGCCACTTACATCATGAAGCAGGGCGGTGTACTTGTTCCCCGCAAAAATTACCTCATTCATACCGCCTACGAGCCGACAGTCGAACCAGGAACCTATGGCGATCACGGGATTCGTATTTATGGCATTTGGTCGCCAATCACCGGTAAGGAAAACAAAATATGCACGCATGTCCATACCTGGAAGATGGTGAAGAAGGCACCCGCTAACCCAGGCGCTGAAAGCGCCGCCCAGGGCGACCCCGTCGCCCCTTGGACTCGTGGCAATAACTGTCCCCCAAACAAAAAAATTCGCGAAAAAGAGATGGTAACTGACGTTGCTATACCCGAGATAATGCCCCCCGGCGAAGTAACGGGAGCGCTTGATGTGAGTAAACTACCCGCAAAAGAGCGCCGGGCTATACTGAGAAGGATTACAGAGGAGATCTATAACAAGAAGAAAGCGCAGGGCCACGTAGAATCACGCAATTACTCTCCGCTTGAGGTCTTGTTGAGCGATTTTGCTTCATCGATTGGCATCGAACTTAGTGAATCCCAGGTTAATCATTTACTCAATGGCAAACGCATACGTTATGGTGATCGCATTTACTACGCGACTCACGATGGGGCGCTGCGCAGTATGGAACCAGAGAATTCAGATGCTCAGATTCGGAATGTGTGGAAACTGTTGAAAAAACACAATAAAGTAGATGTAGGTCACATCACAGATAATCCAGTAGGGCATTATTCCGACATGCTTAGGTCTCTGGACACTAGAGGATGGGCTGTACTCTTTGGGGGAGATAAGAACAGGGGGTGAACATGTATGACGATTATGATCAGCGAGAGGCGAATATTGCCAGCTTCCTGTCGAACAAAATAAAACGATGCATTAAATGTGGGCGTGAGCTGGACTACAAAGAGAAGTTTTATTACACAGATCGAATTTGCAATCTCTGCCGCGGGCTTCAACCGTTCGATAGTGAGGACGTTCCAGAGGTAGAATCTGAGGTTAAGTCACCTTTTCCAATTATTAATCTCGATTTATCAAAGTATGAGGACAAAGGGCAGCAAAACAGGTCTGATTTTGAGAAGCAGGTCTTTAGCCGTTATCCCGAATGGCAATTGTTACGAGAAAAAGCGGAAAAAGATTGGGATGCAGCTCATCCGCGGCCTGAAGAAATAAACTTTGTTACTCAAATCCCTAGTTATAGTTTGATCATTACTGATGAGCGCATAGCAGAACTGATTAATCAGTATGATGCGAATGGGGCAGTGAATATTAAAGTTGAAGAGTTAATTTCATTGCTTTGGGAAATAAGGGTTTATCGGAATTTTTGAGAAAAGGTTATTAAATTTAACCTTCTTGTTGCTTGCCTTTTATAGGCAGGAATATGTGGTTTGTTTTTTACAAAAGCTATTAAATCACCTCCCATTTATTTTAAATAGGGAGGTGATGAACATTATCTGCTGAATAAATCGTCAATGTAGCTTACACTATTTACATACTGGGTGGCAGTAGGTCTATATCCATCATCATCATCATGATAATAGCTATAGTCTGGCAAGTGTGAGGAGATGTCAGTATTATACATAATGGACTCAATATCTCTTTCATCAAACTCAAAAGGATACTCGTTGAGAAACTCATGAAGATAATTCAAAGCAACATCATCCGCTGTGTCAAAGTCATCAGGGGAGAGATTTTGGATTTTAGCTGAGTCACCAAGGATCTCATCAAATCCTGACTCCCAAAAATCTATTATATGCTCTTTTAATTCTATGAATTTAATATCCTGCTCAATATCAGGATAAAATGTCATTAATTTTGCAAGGGGAAGATAGTCGTCATGGTATAAAGAGTATTGTTTAGTTGGGCAAAGAGCATAGTCAATGAAATCAATAGCGAATTTCTTTGAGAATAAATGTGGTTGATTCTCAATTGCCCAAATAATACACTCACCTATTGCAGAATCATAAGATACTTGGCTTTTATTTATATTTAAAAATGTAGAAGGTGGTATTTTTTTTAGTTTTTCAGTGTCAGATATATCTGATTTTATTACTTTGTAATATAGATGCGTTGAGTAATCATTAATGTCCTTACTCATGGAGTCGGATATTAATATATTCAAAACTGAATTGAAAGTGTGATTATCTATTTTTTTGTTAACTGCTAAAGAAAATAAGGTGTTAATCGACTGACAAGTTTTTGATGCCAACATATACAAAGAAAGATTAGTGTCATCTTTTGATATGCGATTAATAATATAGTCAGAAATTGATGGATTAAAAGGAGTTATACTTGCAATCTGCGTATTTTGATTTAGTCGAATATTTCTATTGAGTGTTGATTTTAACGATTCTTTAATGAAGTCATCGATTTGATGAACTTTGACATAGTAATTGTTTTTGTGTTTTTTCTCAAAGACTCGCTTTAATATTTCTTTGCATTTTGTTTCTTCAATATTTCCGCCATTTAAGACGACAATATTAATTAGATCATAAATTTCATCAGGTATCTGCCTCTTAAAATATAAATCCCAAATAACCTCTGGATTGTTCAAGGCGTTTTTTATATAAGGCCAGTATTCTTCATTAGACAAGCCGGATAATTGTTCGCTATTAGTTATAATTGATATTAATCGAGGGTTGAAGTTTTTGTGTTTGATTATCTCCCAGTAATTTTTATTATCAAAGTATACATCTGAAAACTCAGTGGGCAGGGAGCTGTGCCAAATGTGATTATATAAAATGTTCGCTTTTTCAATTTGAGTAAGTTCAGTTACACTTATTTCATATTCACGGTTTGATATGTTTTCAAAGTTAAATATATCACTAATTCTTTTTGCTCTATTGAGGATGTTTGATCTAGATGTTAATACAAGTCTCTTATTTTTATCTAATGTTACTCTTCGGATAAAATTCATTATCTTTGAATCAAAATTACCTTCTATAACATCCAAATAGTTTGCGCCGAGAAAATCGTCAAAATAAAAAAATTGCATTTTTTCTGGGCAAAAACAAGCTTCGGCCTCACTAATTGAGTCTTCAATGTGATAAATCTCATATCCTTTATAGGAGTGAAAAAGTGCTAATTGCTTGGCTAAAGTAGTTTTTCCAACGCCAGGTAAACCGGTTATAACAAGCGTATGTTTTTCTTTTAATATATCTAAAGCTTCATCGAACTGTTTTGTCTGAATGTATCTAGCTGATTCAAGATGCGCTTCTTCAATTAGAAACTTGCTTTTTTGTACGATTCCATTATTTAGAATGTTAATTAAAACATTAGTGCTTGAAATCCAAAGCTTATAAAAGTTTTTTTCAACGGATGGGTGTTGTGTAAGCAAATCATTGACACCTTCCTTTCCATATATATCGTTTGTGCTTACTATATAAGGGTGAAGTAAGGATTTTATGGTGTTTTTATTTTGAGGGGTTAATCCAACACTGGTAACTAAGATGTACCTACTTGGGTTTAGCTTTTTTATTTTTGGTAGTTCATCATTTACAAGCGTTCTCAATAGCCCATTCAAGCCTGTTCCAGCATAATGCTTTGCTTGAATTATTACAGAACCCCCTGAAGGTGAATAAAAACGGCCATCTATCCCTTGATCTCTTCCAGGAGTAAATCGTTCAACTAATACATTTTCCTGATTACCTATGAGCTCAATTGCTAGTTTTTCGAACTCTTTATCGTTGAGAACATTAAAATTATAATCATTCATTATTGGTTGTCTTCGTGGATTGATGAACAAATTATGATTGCATAATTTTATCGATGTTTGAAGGAGTTAGCACACAATTATGAGCAATTGTGCGCGATTTTTGAACCGCCAATTCTGCTACGTGTACCAGTACCGACAGAGGCTGGGGCCAGTTTTGTGCATGCACAAAAAATGACAGGATTGCTGTGCGCAGGTGACGGGGGGCAAGCCCCCGCAAGCGGGTCAGGGTAGGGAAGGCGGCAGAATACGCAATTTCACGGTTTCTGCGTCATGGTGAGCGGTGATTTTAGGTAGAGGCATGCCCTTGTGCAGGGAAAAAGCAGCGACGCGCAGAGGGGCGCTGATGTGGGATTCTTTAAGCAGAAAAGATGAGGCCAGCAAAACGCTGGCCCGTTATAAATGGCTGATGTTGTTTAAAAAACTGAGTTTTCTGGCGGTTATTTCTCAGGGGTAAGCAACGCATAAGGGTTAAAGCGGATCACTTCTTCTCCGATCCACTCATTGACCACCTTCAGCGCCTCCATTACGGGCGTCAGCTCGTTGATAGCGTAGACCCGGGCGGCTTTCTCGATATCCCCAAATGAGCCGTTTCCCTCTGGCATGGCGCCCATCAGCTGCGGCGGGATACGGTGCGCTGCGAGTATGTCGTCACGTGTGGCGTTCTTAATGTTGATAAACTCATCTTTCGCCGTGATCTGCTGGAAGGGGAGGATTTGCACGCCGTCTTTGCCGCCGCCTGGCGCATGCAGCAGCAGGTTTTTAAATGCGCCTTTCCCACGCGCACCGGTCAACGTCTCTTTGACTGCCTTCATGCTTTTATCATCAACCTGTCCAGCGCCAATATAGACAATACATCCAGCATGCGATCCGTTGTCGTAGTACAACTTACGGAACATGTCAGCGGAGTGGGCCAGGCTGGCGGCCAGCAGTGCTGCCATATATTCCGGCATACCGTAGACCTCCTGATTAATATCAGGGTTCAGAACGTGACAAACCGTTCCTGATTTGAACGTGTGCTCTTCTTTCCAGCGCCGGATAAACCAGTATTGATCGAGATCTGTGCTCCCACGCCGGGTGTACTTCGCCAGAGAGTGTTTGAAGGGTAGCGGGCCGCCCAGGCGATTACGCGGCAATTCGAGATAGGCATTGCCAAACGTGAACCAGTCCAGCGCAAACGCGGAAAAGGTCTGGCGATTGAGCAGCTTGTGCGGGATAAAGCAGCCGGTGAGCACATTTCGTTTGAAATACAACGCCGACTCATGCCAGGCGCTCTGACGTGGAGCTTTAGCCAGCCCGTAAAAATCCACTGGCGTCTCATAGTATCGCCCGTTGTCCAGGCAATAGAGATTGTCCAGCAAATCGGCCATATCACGCACGGGATAAGGGCCATCAAAGCTGAACGCTGTCAACGCGGGATCGGCCTTCAGTGACTCCGCAATGTCAGAACCGGCTGTGCTGGCTATCGGCTTTTTACCGTATTTCTTTTTCACAGTTACCATCCCATTGCGAAACCACCGCCGCCACTTTCCTGGCCCAACGGTTCATTAATAATCGAAAGCATGGTTGCCCACGCCATATCACCATGGCTTACGCCGCGCGATCGGTCAGTTTCGTAAGTGATGAAACCGCCGGGCGTAACAACTTTGCGAACAGCGTTAAAGGCTCTGACCAGGCCCTGCTCGCTGCGGTCATATTCCCAGCGGCCGGCGCGGATGACCTGCAACATTTTGAGGACAAGGGCGCGCTTGGAAGAGAGGCTCATCTGGTAGCAAATAGCCGCCGGGAACCAATTTTTAACAATCTGCCAGACCGCCTCCCCGACGCCTTGTCCGTCGATGGCGATGTGAGTGACGTTGTAGCGCTCGGCAGCCTCTTTGATGACCGCCGCCTGCTGCTCAAACTCCAGCCCTCGCAGTTGCTTCAATTCAACCGTGCGAAACCGGCCGCCAGCCACAAGGGGAGGGACAGTTACGGACAGAGCACCGGCATCACCATTGCCGCTGCCGCCGTTGGCGTCGTAGCCCAGCCACACCTCACGTTGGCCCATAGGGCGACTGGCGAACGGTTTCCAGTCGGGCCAGTCGTCATACCCGTCAGCGCCGCACCCCAGTAACTGGCTAAGATTGAACGCGCTTTCGCCGTCTTTGACGAACTCGCACATGTACAGGTTTTCAAATTCATCGGGGTTGTTTTCGTCCCTGATTTCATCAATGTCGGTGTAGTCCCAGCCGTTGTTGATAGCGTCCTGAATAGTGACGATCTGCCGCCACGTTTTATCCGGGTAAAGCACGCCGCTATGGGTTTTCTTCCATGAAACGTCAAAGTCAACGCGCTGCGCTTTAGGCCGTTTCGCATTCCATCGATCGCCGGTCCAGAACTGATAGGCTTCATGGCTTTCGCTGGATGGCGTGGAGAAGTACGTGCGTGTTAAGCCTTTGAGCGTTGCCATGGCGCCGGCAACTTTGCGCAGGTTGATAAAGTTTCCTGTCCAGAAAAACTCATCAAATCGCAGGTGGCCGGTGTACGACTGCGCCGTCGCCGCCGACGTCCCGAGAAAATGCAGCTCCGCGCCGTTTGACAACGTGATTTGCTCACCGCCTTTAAGTTCGACGTCCACCTCTTCAGCCGCTTTACGGATGAAGTTGCGGAACTGGAGCGCCTGCTTGCGGGACGCCGACAGAAAAATTTGGTTGCGCTGATAGTCGTGCTTAACGTCCGTTCTCAGTGCGCCCAGTAATGCCTCGCGGGCAAAGTACCAGGTTGCCCCGATCTGCCGCGATTTGAGGATCATCCGGTTACGCTGATCGCGCTGTTCGTACCAGCCGCGCTGGTGCCATGCGAGAGAGTCGAGAATTTTTGAGCGCAATGCATCGATCTGCTCCTCGGAGAAGTGATTTTTCTTCTTGCGACGACTGGTTTTTTTAACGCCGGTGGTAGTGGTGGTCTGCCCGGTATCCAGCCTTTTCAACTGCCGGGTTAACAGATCAATCTCTTTGAAATCGCCACTGGTTTTATTGTCCTTCGCACTCAGCTGGCATAGACGGGTATCAATGGATTGCGTTACCCGTTTGATAGGCGTTGTGTCGTCCCACTCGTCACGTTTTTTCCAGGAATAAACCGTGTTTGAGTTGATACCCATGAGTCGCGAAATTTCGGCGGGCGGGGAAACCTGCCAGTAGAGCTGCTTTGCCCTTAATCGAATAAACGCATCCTGAATCATCACTTCCCCCTTTTGAGCAGGGAGATTACCTGCGCGCGATCCCCGCGGCTCGGGCTTTCAGGTCTGGCCGTTCTCCGACAACAAAACCGCGTGGCGCCGGGCTTTCAGGCTCTGCGATGATGCAGCGACTGACATTAATCAACAGGATAAAACGACATGGCCAGCACGACTAAACCCGCTCGCAAAAAGTTTCGCGTTGCGGTTTCCGGCGCCACCGTTGACGGGCGCGAGATCCAGCCGCAGCACCTCCGCGATGCGGCGGCGAGCTACAACCCGGCCGTTTACGGCGCCCGCGTGAACGTGGAGCACTATCTCTCCATGCTTCCTGACAGCAATTTTGGCGCCATGGGGGATGTTGTTGCTTTAAGCGCGGAGGATATCACCGAAGGGCCGCTGGCCGGTCGTACGGCGCTCTATGCCGAGATCGACGCTTCGGCACGAATGAAGCAGCTCACCGATGAAGGAAAAAAAATCTATTCCAGTATTGAGCTGCATCCGCAGTTTGCCCTTAACGGTAAGGCGTATGTGGTCGGCCTGGCGATGACGGACACCCCGGCAAGTCTGGGGACTGAGCGCCTTAAATTTGCCGCGCAGCAGCGCGCGCAGGTGATGGCCTTCAATAACCAGCAGATCGAGGCGCCGCTGTTCTCTGATGCGCTTGAAGCTGAAGTGATCGAACTGGCCGCTCATCGCAGCGAGGAGGGCGTCAACTGGTTCAACCGCGTGATGGGCATCCTTGGTAAAGGCCAGAAAACCGACGATCAACGGTTCAGTCAGTTGCATCAGGTTGTTGAAGCCGTTGCTCAATCTCAGGCAGACCAGATTGACCGGTTCAGTGCCCTGGAACAGGACCGCCAACAGGATAAAGCCACCATTCAGCAACTGACCAGCGAACTTAACGAGCTGCGCGGTCAGCTTCAGCTCCAGCCCGCAGAAAATTACAGCGCACGACCGGCGGCAACCGGCAACAGCAGCGCGCAGCTTGCAGACTTCTAAGAGGTAACCATGGAAAACCAGACCCGCGAACTATTTGATAAGTACATTGTGCGCCAGGCACATCTGAACGGTGTCTCACCCTCAGCCGTTGCCAATCGTTTCAGCGTCGATCCGACTATCCAGCAAAAACTGGAACAGGCCGCCATGGAGTCGGATGACTTCATGAAGCTGGTTAACCACTTTGGGGTTAAAGAGCAGGAAGGGCAGAAAGTAAAAATTGGCAGTAAGGGACCGATGGCGAGCACCAATAACCGCTCGGACGGCACCAACCGCCGTAACCCTGCACCGAACCATAACAAAGAGCCGCAGAACTACCACTGCCGCAAAACCAACTATGACTATGCGCTTTCGTATGCGGAGCTGGACGCGTGGGCCGGTCACCCTGAATTTCAGTCATTAATCAGTAATGCGATGGCCCGTCAGTTGGGGCTGGATCGCCAGATGATTGGCTTTAATGGCACGCATTACTCTGAAAACTCCGACCGCACGACCTATCCGTTATTGCAGGATTGCGGCGTTGGCTGGCTGCAAAAGATCCGCAATGAGGCGCCGCAGCGCATTATGCCAGGTATCACGCTGACTTCCCGTGATGAGAATAACGCGGTAATTGCGTCAGGCACCTACGGCAATATTGATGCCGCCGTGCTCGATGCACGCCACAGCCTTATGGATCCCTGGTTCCGCCGCGCTCCCGGTCTGGTGACTGTGCTCTCGTCCGATCTGCTGCTGAAAGTGAACCTGCCGAAAGTGAACGCGCTCAGCCAGACCAATCCGAATACCGAACTACTGGCCGCGCAGCTCATTGTCAGCCAGGAAAAGATTGGCGGCCTGCCGACGGTCTTTGTCCCGGGCATTCCTGAAGATGTCGTGCTCATCACCAACCTGAAAAACCTCTCTGTGTACTACCAGAAAGGCTCCCTGCGTCGCTCTATCCGGGAAGAGCCGCACTACAACCGCGTGGCGACTTACCAGTCCAGCAATGATGACTATGTCATTGAAGAGTACGGCATGATTGCCATGATCGACGGCGTGACATTCGCCTGATAATCCCCATCACATGGCGGGCAGCAAGCCCGCCCAGGAGAATGAACCCATGCTGACACCGGCACAAAGACACTTTCAGAAGGTCATGGCAGAGAGGCGGGGCATCAGTGATGAGCGTGACGCGGAGACGCGCACCGCGCATGAGCAGATCCTCTTTCGCCTGCATATGCATAAATCCTCGCTAAGCCAGATCCAGTCCCGCCATGCGAAGGCTGCTGTAAAGGCCAGCATCCTTCCTGAGTTTCAGGGGTGGATTGACGGCACGATCGAGGGCGACAGCGGACGCGCCGATCCGGTTATCACCACGCTGATGGTGTGGGCGGTGGACTGCTCCGACTATGCGCTGGCGCTGCGTATCGGGCGCTATGTCGTTAAGCATGGCCTGAGCATGCCGGATGACAACTATCGCCGCCCGGCACCGACGGTGCTGACCGAAGAAATCTGCAATCCCATTCTGAACCTCGCCACCACGGACGCCGGAGCCGATTTGTCAGGCTATATCGCCATGCTGGACGAGCTGGCCGAAATTGTGGCTGACAGTGATATGCCGGATGAGGTCCGCGCGAAGCTGTGCAAGGTGAGGGCGTTTTGTCGTCGCGACACGGAAGACGCGGAAACAAAAGGCGAAGCGCTGAAACTCTTCCGGGAAGCCATGAGCCTGAACCCGGGCGCAGGCGTGAAACGGGAGATCGCCTCTCTGGTCAGCGCGCTGAAGAAGGCGCCGCTGACCAGCACGGCGAGTGGTGATGCGGAAGATGAGCCTTCATCCAGCGATACAGCGGCAACCGAAACACCCGCAGCAGAAAAAACAACACGAACGCGCAAGCAGACGAAAACGGCGGCCGGCACCCAAAAAGCTACCCGCAAAACGGCGGCAAAAAAGACAACGAAAACCGCCGTCAAAGTAAACGCCTGAGCGTAATGAACTGGCCCCGCGCCACAGGCGGCGCGCCCGGCGATCTGCCCGTTATGCGGTCTTTTTACCGGGAGCCCACCGCCTGACCTACCGGAGAAACGACGATGAGTTTTATCGCGCAGCGCCCCGTCAGACCTGCTGAAAGTGATGTGACAGACGTGGACGACGGCGGCGCACAGATTGCCATCGGCACTTTCTGGCCGACGGTAAAACTCCACGATCTGCGCCTCGCTGCCCGCATCGCCGGTGACATTACAACATCCCGATTAATGCATATGGCAACGGAGGCCGCGCTGCATGTCGCGGATCAGCTGAAAGACTGGCGTAAGCAAAGAGAAGCGGAAGGCGCTGAATCGCTGGCTTCTGTACTGCTGACTTCCGCCGGTGAACCTGTCGAGCAGATTAACGGCGAAAGCGCAAAAGTTTATCGCTTCCGGCGCGCGGTCTACTCCTTCACGCGCGCCAGCGTACTGGAAGGTTACAGGGACGTCGGCACCACGCCAAAGGGCGACAAGGATGCGGAGGCCCTGGACAGGCAAATAGACGATCTCTGGCGGGACGGGCGCTGGAGTATTTCAGATATACGGGAAGAAGCCCGTATCTATGCGGAGTTGTTCTGATGAAAGTCAGGGCGCTGCAAAACGACACGGTTGATCAGCTCTGCTGGCGTCATTACGGCAAAACCGCAGGTGTCACGGAGAAGGTGCTCGAAGCCAATCCGGGACTGAGCAACCAGGTTTTTTTGAATGCCGGGCAGGAGATCGAAATGCCCGTGATAACCAGCGAGGTGGAACGGGTAACCGTCCAGTTATGGGAATGACTCTGGATCGTATTAACGAATATTTTGCGTTTGCAACATCCGCCCTGGTGACCGGTGTGGGCGTGATGACCGTCAGCGAAAAGCTGGCGCTGGCTGGCCTTCTTCTGGGGATTGTTTCCGCCGTCCGGCTGGCGATTCATCGCCGCCGCATTGAGCAGGTCAGCCAGCGCCGCAACGACTTGATCGAGCAGATTCTCCGCCAGGCTGAAACCCGCAACCTGTCGGACCGCGAACGGCAGCTGCTGGAGCAACTGCACGGAGACAAACCGGCATGAAGAACATCATCAAAAAATGTTCAATTGCGGTGATTGTGGCCCTGGGCATTTCGCTGGCGCCCGGGAGCGTCAGAACGTCGAAAGAAGGGCAGCAGAAGATCGCCGGTTGGGAAGACTGCCGCAGCACGCCTTATTACTGCACGGCAGGGGTGCTGACGGTGGGCATTGGTTCCACGGGTGGCGTGGAAAACCGCGAATACAGCAACCAGGAAATAGCGCGGCGTTGGGTTAACGATCTGCAACGGGCTGAAAACTGCATCAATAACAATTTCCACGGCGCCGACATGCCGCAGCTCACCTTTGAGGCCATGACGGATGCGGCCCTGAATCTGGGCTGCACCGGGCTGATGTGGTTCACCGATAAGAACGGACGCAAGCAGAGAACCACGATCTGGAAGCATGCCCAGGCCAGACAATGGCCGCAGATGTGCAACAGGCTGACTGATTTTGTCAATGCGGGCGGTAAGCGCTCCCCCGGGCTGGTTAACCGGCGCAACGATTTTAAAGCCTGGTGTCTGCTGGGCCTGAGTACGCCGTCATGAGGGCGGGCAGTGTGATTGTGATGCTTGTCCTTCTGGCTGCTGTCTGGTGGCAGACCGACCAGCTGAGCGAGGCCCGGACCCGCAACAAGCTGCTGACCGAAACGGCGACCGGTTACGAGCAGGTTATTCAGGAAGTGAAGACGACCGCCATACAGACCCACAAATTACTGGCAGAGGTGAAAGTCCGTGAGCAACAGCGTAATGCAGAAGGGGAGCGCCGACGTGAAGCAATGCAGGCCGCGTTCAATGGTGACACGTGCGCTGTTACTCCTGTGCCTGACGCTGTCAGCCGCAGCCTGCAAAAACGCACCGCCCGCGCCGATCATTCAGCTGGTCCGTGAACCCGTCCCGGAGAGCCTGACCGAAGAGACGCCACGCCCGGTGCTGGATAAGCCAGTGACCTGGGGCGCGGTGGCGATATTCAGCGACAGGCTGATGGATGCGCTTGATGCCTGCAATGCTGACAAAGCGGCGATCCGCCAGTGGGACAACCTGCGTCAGAACACCCATAAGGAGCCATAAATGCTGAAGATAAACACACTCCGCGCCGCCATAGAGAAAGCAAACACCTGGTGCCGGGCGAACCCGGAAGCCTGGACGGTGTTTGTTGAAGAGGGTGGCATTGAAACTACCGGTGAAACGCCGTCGTTCATGTATCGCTATTCTCTGGTGCTGTTCGTCATGAACTACGCCGGGAGCATTGACGACTTCACGCTGCCGCTGTTGGCCTGGCTCTGGTTTAATCAGCCCGATCTGCTGCTGAATCCCGATAAAAACCAGCAGATTAAATTCACCACGCTGATTAACAACGACGACACCGCCGATCTGATGTTTGAGCTGCCGGTACGTCAGCGGGTACTGGTGCAGCTGGATGAAAACGGCGTGCCATACGCCGAGCATTTGCCGGAGCCGCGCCCGCGCGTGCTGGCACCCCACGCCGCAGGCTGGGGGCTGGTATTCGAAGGCATGCTTCAGGAGGCCGGAGCGTGAGTGAGCGCATGTTCAGCGAGCTGGATCAGGTCTATCAGGACATTCTCGACGGCGTCAGCCCGGCGGGGCGCACCCGTACCGCGCGCAAAATTGGCCTGGCAGTGCGCCGCAGTCAGCAGCGCCGTATCGCGTCACAGAAAAACCCGGACGGCAGCGGCTATGCCGTGCGCCGCCGCAAAGTTTACCGCACCCAGCAGGGGATCAAGTTCTTCTGGAATAACGAGGTGCGGGCGCTGAAAAACTGGCGCGGCGGGCGCGGTAAATATGGCCGGATAATCACTGGCTTTGACGAGAAGCGCCGGGATATCCGCACATTTTACCGGGCCGATATCGAGCGGTATCTGGAAATCAAAACGCAATCAGCGACGCATTCAGAGACAAAAAAAGCACCGATGTTTACTCGCTTGCGCACCCTGCGTTTTATGAAAGTCAGGCCGGACGCGGGCGGCGTCACCGTAGGATTTGACGGCATCGCTGCGCGCATTGCCCGTATTCACCAGTACGGCCTCAAAGATGAAGTTGGCCCGGGCGCTTACGCGCAGTACCCGGCGCGCGAACTGCTGGGCATGACTCCGGCAGACCTTATCGCTACGGAAAACGCTGTTATCAGCAGTCTGGGCGGTGCGTCATGAATGCCGAGCTGATGCGCCTGCTGGAAAACATTCTGCGCCAGGGTGTCGTGGAGCAAATGAGCGCCGACAAGAAAGCGGTGCGCGTTCGCTCCGGCAGGTTGCTGACCACCTGGATCCGCTGGAATGTCACCCGCGCCGGGGCGTTCAGCATCTGGCTGCCGCCCTCCATAGGGGAGCAGGTCTGGATCGGTTGTCCGGGTGGCAACCCTGAAAACGCATTTGTGATTGGCTCTGCATACAGCGCAGATAACCCGCCAACGGGCAGCAGCCTGCTGGAAATCATCATCACCGCACCGGATGGCGCTCGCCTGCATTACGACGCTGCCGCCGATGCCGGAGCACTGGCCGTGACCGGCATTAAAACCGCGCATATCCAGGCCGAGACCCGCGTCACGCTGGATACGCCGGAGGTGGAATGCACAAACCACCTCAAAACACGCACTTTCGAACTGACCCACGGCGGCACGATGGCCGGTGATGTGTTCCATTCCGGCGGCGTGTTGCAGTCAAACGGGATCACCGTACATGAACATAAACACGGTGGCGTGCAGTCTGGTGGGAGTACTACAGGAGGCCCGCAATGACAGCCAGTTACACGGGGATGAACCCTGAAGGCACCGGTTCGCTGACCGATCACGATCAGCTCTGGCAGTCTGTGACAAAAATCCTCACCACGCCAACAGGCTCTCGTGTGATGCGCCGGGACTTTGGCAGTGTGGTACCTGATTTACTCGATGCGCCACAAAACGCCGTCACCCGCATGCAGCTGATGGGCGCCACCGCTATCGCGCTGGCGCAGTGGGAGCCGCGGATCAGCCTGACTACCGTCAACGTGGTGTTTTCGGAAACAGGCGCAGTGACCGCCGAGCTGAGCGGGACCATCACGGAAACCATGACAGAAACCAGCAACACCATCAGGTTAAGGAGCTAGTGTGCAAACGTCCGTCGATTTATCTCAGATCCCACAACCTGATATCGTCGAGGTGCCGGATTTTGAAACGGCGCTGGCTGATATCCGGGCGCTTATCGTGGCGGCCATGCCTGCGGAACTTCAGGCTTCTGTGTCTGCTGCGCTGTTGCTGGAATCTGAACCGATGGCGGCACTGGCTCAGGCATTCACCTATCGCGAGATCCATCTGCTGCAACGCATCAATGAAGCCGTGCGCGCGGTGCTGCTTTCCAGCGCCCTGGGGGCGGATCTCGATCAGGTCGCCGGGAATTTTGATACTGAACGCCTGCTGATTACCGAAGCCACCGACGAGGCGGACGCCGTATATGAAAGCGACGAAGCGCTGCGCGGCCGCACGCTGCTCTCATGGGCGCGCCTGAGCACGGCGGGCGCCAGAAATGCCTATCACTATTTTGCGCGAGGTGCGGATGCGGATGTGCTCGATGTGCGCGCCTATGGCCCTGAAACCCATAACCAGGAAGGACGCGTTTTTCTCTACGTGCTGTCACGTACCGGAGATGGAACTGCCCCGCAGGCGCTGCTTGATAAAGTCCTGTCAGCGGTAAACCCGGAAGACGTGCGTCCGATTACGGATTATGTGGCTGATTATGTCCGCTCCGCTGTGATTGTGAGTTATCAGGTGGTTGCTGATATTTACGTCCCTTATGGCGTAGACACCGCCACGGTGCTGGAAAAAGCCACCGCAGCACTGAACGAATACACTGCCTCTGTGCATCTTATCAACGCCACCGCTGCACGGTCGGGCATCGACGGGGCGCTGCATCAGGACGGTGTTGTCACTGTCGATTTGCATTCACCGGCCACCGACGTCGTTGCGACGATGGGTGAAGCGCCTCATTGCACCTCTGTGAAAATCAATCTTGTGGTGATGGACTATGACCGCTAATTATCCCGCCAGTATTCTGCCACCCAACGCCACCGCCGTGGAGCGGGCCATAGACAGGGCCAGCGCCGCCGCACTGGAGAGGTTGCCGGTATATCTGATCCGTTGGGTTAAAGATCCCGACAGCTGCCCGCTGGCACTCCTGCCGTGGCTGGCGTGGGAATACCAGGTTGATACCTGGAATATTAACTGGTCAGAACGAAAGAAACGCGATGCGATCAAGCGCGCCCACTACATCCACCGCCATCGCGGTACGGTCGCCGCCGTCCGTCATGCCCTGGTGGACAGTCCTTTTGGGACGGATATTGTTGAATGGTTCAATCAGAACCCGAAAGGGGATCCGTATACCTTTCGCCTGAACGTTTATCAGAACGATTTGCCGGTGACGGAATACGACCAGCAGGATCTGAAACTGGCGGTGCTGCGCGCCAGGAACCTGCGCAGCTGGTTTTCCGTTCATGTATTTGGCCGACTTCAGGGAACCTCATATGCGGCCGGTTACATGTACGCCACGGAGAAAATCACGCCGCGATTTGTCCCGTTGCAGGTGATTTTATCCCGCTACGAGCTGAATCTGGCCCCCGGTGACGCGGAAACGGTCACGGTGACCATCCTCCCTGAATACGCGGAAGATAAAACCTATACGGTAACCACGTCGGATAAAACAATCGCGACTGCCCGAATTGTCAACGGCGCTATTCTGGTTACGGGCGTGAAGCGGGGCACCTGTTCGGTCACCGTCACGACGACTAACGGCGTCAGCGCGGTGATCAATGTGAAAGTGGTCGCGGTGATGAAGTTCATCACCCGCATCGACAATGCAAGCCGTCCGTTGTTCTACGTGCGCATGGATGAGGATTTCACGATTGATTATGGCGACGGAACAGACAGCCGGGAGTACCGTTTTGATGCTGCCAGTGCTGTGTACGGCTGGGTTATTCCGACGCGTGACGTTGTGGAGGGAGAAAAGTACACAATAACGGTTAAGAATACGGAAACCGCCAGTTTCCAGCGCACGTCGGGTAACGTTTCAGTGACGTTGAACCCCGTACAGGAAATCATTCTTTTGACTGGAGATAGAGACAATCTTGTTTCTTTCGCGAGTGGCGCAACTGGCCTTTACAAGGTCCACGCCGGGGCTTTTGACGATCTGCCAAATATCCAGAAATGTACCTCCATTTTCCGGGGCTGCTCATCGCTGACTGAACTACCAGAGGGTTTATTTGCGCGGTTTACTGGTGCCACAGATTTCTCGGCGGCGTTTTATGGCTGCACGGAACTGGCTGCTGTTCCTGATGGGCTGTTCAGCGAATTATCTCAGGTGACGCTATTCACCTCAGTGTTTGAGAACTGCACGCGCCTGCTGAGTGCTGGCAAAAACACATTCCGGGACTGTGCTGCTGCGACGCATTTCACCAGTGCGTTTTCGGGATGCACATCCCTTATTGATACCGGGACGGGCATTTTTGACGGGTGTGTCAGTGGCAATAACTTCGGTTATACCTTCGATGGATGCCGTGCGCTGACAACATTGTCAGCAGATTTATTCAGCGATGTGCCTGGTGGCGTCTTTACGGCGATTTTCAGAGGCTGCACGGCGCTGACGCAGCTACCGCCGCGCCTGTTCCGCCACTGCCTGGAAGCTACGCATTTCGGCGGGGCATTCAGTGGATGCACGCAACTGCTTTCTGTACCTGATGAATTCTTTAAGGATTTACCCCTGGTTAACCATTTTGGAACCGTTTTTTCCGGCTGTTCTTCACTGGTAAAAGCGGGAAAAGCTGTGTTTTCTGGCTGTGCGCTTGCGCAAACATTTTCCTCCGCTTTTTACTATTGCCGTGTTCTGGAAGAAGTGGGCGATGATATTTTTGAGGGGTGTGTCAGTGCAACTACCTTTGCCAGCGTCTTCAATAGTTGCACTGTATTAACGGCGCTACCGTCGTTTGTGGACTGTAACAAGGCAACGAGCTTTGACCGGGCTTTCTATGCCTGTTATTCACTGACAGCCGTCAGAGCAGAGGCCTTTGCAGGTAAATCACTGGTCACGACGTTCTATTATGCATTCACCCAATGTACATCCCTGAAAAGCATCGGGGCCGGGGCATTCCGTGACTGTAGTTCCCTGACTAATCTGACCTATACATTTATGGGCTGCACGGCGCTGGTATCGCTGGCCGGGGATATGTTTGCAGGATGCAGCAAAGTGACGAATATCACTGGCCTGTTTAATCAGTGCTCGGGCCTTGCCGTACTGCCTGAAAAGCTGTTCAGCGATCTGACCTCTCTGACGGCAATGGGGAGCACCTTCCAGGACTGCACCGCGCTGGCCGCGCTGCCGTCCGATCTGTTTGCGGGTTGTGTCAACCTGACTTCCCTGACGCTGACGTTCTCCGGCTGTACTGCGCTGGCGGTATTGCCTGCTGATTTACTGAAACATAACACCCTGCTGATCAGTGCCGGTTCTACGTTCTACGGCTGCGCGGCACTGGTGAACATTCCGCCGTCGCTGTTTGCATCGTGCCCGCTTATCACCGCATTTGGCGCAACCTTCCAGAATACCGGCGTGGTGGAAATACCGGAAAATCTGTTCAGTGGTAACCCGCTGGTGACGGCATACGGCCAGACCTTCAGGGGATGTAAAAACTTGCGCTCAGTGCCAGCCGGTCTTTTTGTCGCCAGTATCAACGCTACGACATTCACTAATGTGTTTGCCGAGTGCGTCGCACTGGAAGAGGTCGGGGTCGGTCTGCTGAATAACTTACCGGCCACGACAATCGGCTACTTGTTTGACGGCTGCGTGCAACTGAGAACCAACATCAGCACGATATTCAATCTCGACAGTTATTCGACGATTGTCACCACGACGGCCACATTCAGGGGATGCTCTTCCCTCACGGGTAAGGGCCTGGTATTTATGGGCAAAGTGCAAAACATCACGGCGCATTATTACGCATTCTACAACTGCACAAGCCTGGACGATTTCGCAGATTTACCCGGTAACTGGATAACGAATAAATTATGAAAACATTCAATCAAATTAAAAGCCTGATCGGATTTTGCCAGACCGATGAATTTTTCCTTGAATACCTGCAAATGCTCCAGGCTGCGGGAGTTATTCATCCCGGTGAAAGCGATATTGATGCTGACAGCAAAACTGTCAGTGATGATTTTTATGATCGTCTTGCCAGTGTGTATGGCATTGAAGCAGAGGAAACACTATGGCAACAGGACTGACACTAACGACGGCGGGCGCCGCTGAAATCGAGGCCGCATATCAGGCGGGAGAAGTCGTGGATATTACCGCCGTGCTGATCGGTGATGGTGGCGGCGTGACTTTACCAACTGATCCCGACGACCTGGCGGCGGTGACGGCGCTTTTTGGTCAGTTTGGCCGTGAAACCTTTGATTCTGATTCAAGCTATGAGGGGTTTATCAGTGGTCAGATTGTTATCAACTGCCGGGATTATCCGGGTAAGACGCTCAGAGAGGCGGGGCTGGTCAGTGCTAAGGGTACGCTCATCGCTTACGGCGCATACCCGGCGACATACCTCCCGGCGCAATCGGATTCAATCATCAAAGAGATCATTTTGACGCTGGTGCTGACACTGACGCACAGCTCAAGTGTGCATCTCATTATCGATCCGGCGCTAGCGACTATCACGCAGGAAACGGGCGATAAACGTTATCTGCGGCAAACACAAAACCTTGCTGATTTAAACGATACCGAAGAGGCCCGGGATAATCTGGGGCTGGGAAACTCGGCCACACGGGACGTGGGCACCACGGAGGGAACGGTGGCGGCGGGGGATGATTCACGCATTACCCGCGCACTGCAAAAAGAACGTAACCTCTCTGATTTAACCGATACAGCAGAAGCGCGGGAAAATCTGGGGCTAGACAGTGACGGCGAGGGATTTAAGTGTATCGTTGACGCCATTCTTTATCCTGGAATCATTATTCCTAGTGAAAAAAGCCCGGCTGAGCGTTTCCCGTGGCAGACGTGGGAGGGGTTAAGCGATACCTTTGCGGGCAGGGTGGTGCGCATTGGTACCGGGCACGGTGCGACCGGCGGCAGCAATAAGGTAATAATCGCAGCCAGCAACCTCCCGCCGCACTGGCACAAATCGGGTGACAGATCACCCGGCGAGACCTGGGATCCGACCGCGACACACGGCACGGACAACCAGAAGAGCGGGCCGCTCAATATGACGGCAGGAACCTATATCGACGCAGCGGGCGAGCAGGAAACCGCAAACGAATCACTCGATGTGACTAACGAATATGTCACCCTCTGCTTGTGGAAACGAACGGCATAAAAAACACGGTCAACAATGACCGTGTTTGCCGGTATCGAGTACGTGTATTGGTTCAAACTTGACCTGACAGTTTTCGTCTTTAGCACACAATCAAATTTTACAATCTGCTTCGAGCGATCTGTGGACACCACTCACAGCATTCTGTGGGAGTCAACGGGGAGCAGTTCAGCCAAGCAGCAGGCACCAACTGGAGGATATTGCATGCGTATACTCAAAAAAAATGCATTTCCTGTAGCTATTTTGTTAAACTGTTAGCAAATGAAGAAAATAATTTATTATCACTATGAAAATTAAAAACAAAGCAGCAATAACCTATTCTCTGATAATTGTATTTTTTGCTGTAGTATACTATTGTGCTTGGTTAGCTTATCCAGACTCATTCATAAAAAATAACGCTCTGAACTCTACTCCTATTCATAATGCTATAAATTTAGCATTTTCGTATAATGGTGAGGATTTTGAGGATTATGAAGTTATTTCAAACGAGGATTTTTCCAAAGAGACATTGAAAGAAAAAAAAGAATTTGACAGAATAATTAGTCAAAACATTAAGCTTGAAAGTATACTATCCCAGCAAGAATCAAAACTAAAATTAATAAACGTAAATCTGTCAAAAGCATGGGCTAAGAATACACAGGCCTATGTGGACGAAGCGTCTTTAAAAATTCACAAGGAGCTGAATGTTAAAGAAGGCGAGCTTAAAGCTATATTGTCACAGAAGAATAAAATTCAAGAAAGCCAGTTTAATATTATGTTGGCTGATAAAAACATCGAAATATCGAAAATTAAACTCAGGATAGCAACTTTAGAACGAGATGTTTTAGAATATGTTTTATCACATGCTGGTGACTTCAATGATCCAACGATCGTTTCTGAATTAAATACCACCAATAAAATAATAGATGACGCGAGATCTAAATTAATTGTAAATAATAAAAAAATAATTAAAATAAAAAATAATGTGCAAGATTTGTTGAGTAAACGTCAAAAGGAAGATCTCAATTTTTGGGATTTCGCTTTTTACAGCATTGGAATATCAACAACAACTACATTTGGTGATTTAGTCGCTAACTCAAGATTAATCAGAATGCTAGTTTGCATACAGCTGTTGTTATCTATTTTAGTGCTAGCCAACGTAACTCAAAGTTTTTTGTCAAAAAATAAGAAATCACTATGAACCATAGGGCCTAACTATTATTAGATGACCACGTATGCTGTCGGCACAGGGCTGCTGTTGCAGCCCTGACAAGCTTAAAAGATATCTCTAACCGCAATGCCCGGATAACGGGCTGAGCTATCTAGTTTTTATTGCCCAACAGAAGTTGGATATCCTAGAGGCTCTTAGTTTTGTCAACATCACACACAATGACCTCTTAAAGATCTTATATTAGTATTGCCGACAGTATTCGCACCTCTGGGATCTAATTATACTATTTCTTGCAATGCGTTTCCCATTCTTTTATAGCAAACGTATCCATCATGCCGGAAATATAGTCAACCACCGCCCGCTTTTTCTTGTCCATAAATTCATCAGTGTCTTTTTTTGGCAAGGAAAACTTAAGTTCAGGGGAGAGGAACTTATAATTCTCATCCTTGTTATAGAAAACATATAAATCATTGATTATCATATTTCCTCTGAACTCATAGGTGAGTATATTACGTTTTCGCATGATGACTTTAAAAAGTAGCTTTTTAAGACCTTCAGATAAGGCATTCAGATTTCCGAATCCAAGCTCATGAAAGCCATTTTTGTTCTTTATTACAGAAATGTCCGTGACGAGGCGATTGACAATATTGGAGGTCAATTCCTTACGAAAAATCATTGCAAACTCTTCTGAGGTCTTGAGTGAAATTGCCTGAAAGGCTGTTTCTTTTGACTGAATGACAAGTTCCCTAAACTGGTCTAACGCGCCTTTGAAATCGTCAGAAATAAGAAATTCATACTCAATGTCTTCGATCGTGACCATGTTTCTGCTTAGGGCATCTTCTAGATCATGTGCTGCATAGGCAATTTCATCCGCGAGATCCATTATCTGCGCATCAATCGTTTTCTCTCCAGGTTTTAGATCGAGTTGCTTTTCAGAAAGCAGCTTATTGTAAAATTCAAAGTCGTCATCATAAATGAATTTGTTAGCAGTAGAGCGGATATTGGGATACTTAATAACCGAAAGCAAGCTGCGGTGAGTCAGATTCAAGCCACTACAGTCTGCATATTTTTTTTCAAGTTTCCTCAGTATGCGTAGCGCCTGCGCGTTACCTTCGTAACCACCAATATCCTTAGACAGTTCGTTAAGCAGTTTTTCACCTGAATGACCAAATGGAGGATTGCCGATATCATGCGCGAGAGCTGCCAGCTCAACCACCACGGGATGAACCAGTTCGAGGTCTGATGCGATACTTCTGGCGATTTGCGCTACCTCAAGACTGTGCGTTAATCTGTTTCTGTTGAATTTTTCAGGATCGACTTCAAAAAGCTGCATCTTTCCCTGTAATCTACGAAATGATGATGAATATAGAATTCGTGCATAATCACGCTGATAGTCATCTCGATTTCTTACTTTAAGAATGGCACCAGAGTGTTCTCTAGTATCTGCCAAGGTGTTGATCAACTTTTGCTCTTGCTCTTTCGCAAATGCTTTTAGTTCATTGTCGTACATATTTCCTCCTTGCTGTGTAGATCATTAAGCTAGAATACAGGATGAACAAGCTTGGTAGCTATGTTCTATGAGGTGATTATTTATTAATGAGTACTGCCTATTACCGCAATTTCAAAATGCAAAGCTTAGCCTACTTCTTATTGACTGACATAGCACATCTCTGTGCTACTTCCGCTTTTGGCACAGAGCTGCCTGTCAGATTAGGTTTGGCCCTGTGCAACAGATGTGTCACTGCAAGTCTAAGCTAAAAGAAGTATCGTCATTGATGGCTGTGCCGCAGCTCAGGAAGTCATACCGCCGAGCGTATCCTGAGCTGTATTTAATGCAGTCTCTGCACCTTGTTTTAGTGTTGCCAACAGATCGCTGGCAGAGGTGCTTTGCAGCCGTTCCCGGATATCTTCATCGACGCGCTGCAACGAGAGTGTGAACTCTATCTTTTTTGCCTTGCCGTAGCGATCAAACTCCTGATGCGTCTCCTGCAAACCCGTGATGACATACATCCCGTAAATGGACCCGACGCCATCGATCAGCGGCCAGGCTAGCCCGGTGTAGGCCATTGCCGAGACAGCACCCAGCGACAGGTTGCCGCCAGTGATTTCAGGATACAGCAATCCACCTAGCGTCAGCTGGTTCTCACCTGCGCCAACGTACTGCCATTTTGCACTACGGCCCACACGGTCATTCTTTACGTGGCGCCAGTTACGAGATAACTGTAATTGCTGATAGGGCAGTGTCCTGAGTTCAAATACAAAGAGCCCGAATACCATCATCATAGTTATTACCCCTAATTAATCGTTATCCCGGAACGAACTCCGGGCAGCGCGTTGCTGTTTATCAATTTCTGCGCGGACCGCTTCGCCAACAAGTCGCGCCAGTTCGCGCGGATTGCTGCTCTGAATGCCGTGCAGATGGACGTGAATTTCACCGGAAAAACTACCACCTGAAGCCGCAGCCGCCGTGTAGGCGCTTTGATTTCTGCGTACCGGTTGCCATGCTTGCGTCTGTTTTATCACTGGTTCGCCAGCGGCAATAACCGGGCGAGCGCTAACAGACTGGCGGACAAGCTTCGACTCCTGCCATTCACCACGTACTGCAAGGGCTGGAAGGAGATTTTTAAATACAATGTCACCCGGCCCGATACGTTTGCGCTTTTCCTCATCTAAAAGGCCTTTGGTGTTATCCGCGATTTGGCCCAGCCGCCGCTCTGTTCCAGTGTTGCCCCCGAGCACATTGGGCGGCGGGGCGCTGCCTTTGCTTGCAGGCTTTTCAGATGACCATTGCCACTCCCTTTTAACCATGCGTCCGGATTTCTCATCCCATTCCCACATGACCGGAATAGCCCTGAGTCTTGCTGCTTCCAGCCTGGCTCTTTCAATGCCATCGGGGATGAGATCGAGCTTCTCCAGTAACCAGCCAACGCCTTCCATTAACTTCTGAAGCGGCCAAAGCAGTACGCTAAGTGCAGTCCCCAGTACCTCTCCAAAGGTATGCCCGGCGCTGGCGCATTTGTTTAGCGCCTCGCGACTCTCCTCAATGGGCAATAATACTTTTTTAAACCAGTTCCAGACGTTTTTGACGCCATCCCCAATGACCCCGAACACGGGCGTCAGCCTGGAAAATGCGTTATAAACAGGCGCTAACCCCTGGATGACGCCTGTAAAAAAACCGCTAAAGAAGGCCTTAATTGGTCCCCAGTATTTCCAGATCAGTACCCCAGCAGCTAAAAACGCAGCACCCACTAAACCGATTGGGCTCAAGAGCATTGATAATCCGCCGCCCAGTGTCGTAATTCCACCTTTCACAATACCGAGCAGAGCAGGGAGCCCGGTTAGCCGCAGCGCCAGCCCGCCAACGCCTTTTGACAGGGCGCTTATCGCCGTCCCCGGAAAGGAAAAGGCGCCAAGTAACGCGCCGCGCAGGGTTACCATCAACCTGGTTAATACGCTGGCGCGTCCAGCCAGACCGCCGAGTAAGGCACGCCATCCGCTGATTTTTGCCAGTGAACTGCCGCCCACAGCACTCAATATGCGGAACGCTGATACCGTACCTCCGATGCCGCTCCCGCCGGACAGCAGCGCAAACCCCAGCCTGAGCTTTGCAAGCGGCCCTAAAAGTAGACCAGCAGCTAATGACATACCGCCAATTACTGCGGTTAATGCCAGTGCAGTACCACCGGCGAGTAACAACGTTCGTGAAAGTCTGGGGTTTTCTTCTACCCAGCTTTGAACAGTGCCAATAACCCGGCTAAGCCCCTGTGTCAGCCTGCGCAATGGGCCGTCTACTGTCTCAGCCACAGAAATGCGGAACGCCTCCCACGCGCTGTCCAGCTCCTTCAAATCGCCGCCCAGGTTGTCTTTCTTCTTGTTAGCGACGGCGAAGGCCTCCTGATTTTTATGTGCTTCTGCAATTTGTTCATAGAGTGACTGGAGGTAGCCATCACCTGCGCCGTTGACCAAAGACTGGAGGCTCGTAAAACCCTCTTCTCCGGCGATATCTTTGAAAAATGAAACCTGATCCACCTCGCCAAAGCGGGAAACGCGTTTTTGTAGATCGAGAAGAATATCGAACGGACGTCGCATCTTTCCGCTTGCGTCGGCAGTTTCCACTCCCAGCTCTTTGAGTGCTTTTTTGGCTGCCGTAGTGGGGGAGGCCAGGCGGGAGAGGGAGCGACGCATTGCCGTACCGGCCTCGCTACCGCGAATACCCACGCGCGCCAGCGTGCCGGTCATAGCTGCGGCTTCTTCCAGGCTTATCCCAAGTCCCGCGGCTACCGGCCCGACAACTTTCATTGTCTCGCCGAGGCTGCTAAGCGTGGTGTTGGTACGGGTAAATGTACCTGTCAGCACATCGCTGACGCGGTCCATTTCCCCGGCGTCGAGGGCGAACTGTGAAAGAATATTTGAGCCGATGTCTGCCGTTTCACCCAATTCCATACTGCCCGCTAGTGCCATATTGAGCACGCCGGGCAGTGCGGCACGGATAGCATCTGGCGTGAAGCCCGCCATTGCCAGAAAGGCTTGGCCGCTGGCGGCGTCACGTGTGGTGAAGGCGGTTTCAGCACCGAGTTTTTTTGCCTGAGTGCGCAAGGCGGCCAGCTGCGAATCGCTTTTATCGAGCCGCGTCAGCGCCTGGACGTTTGACATTTCCTCATCAAAACCAACCGCAGGCGACAGGAAGCGTCCGGCGCCGTACCCGGCAGCGGTTGCTGTACCTAATGCTATGGCACCGCCAGAGCGCAACTTCCCGGCCATCTGCTGTGCGCCCTCGTAACGTTTACGAGCCTGAGTGACCGCAGCAAGTTGCCGTTTTTCCCGTTCAAGGGATTGGTTATATTGTTCTGTGCGGCGTATAGCGTTACCGATGGTGGCGCTACTACCGGAAAGCATGACGCCATGCTGGCGCAGGGCTGATGCACTCTCACGGAGGCGGGCCACTTCCGTCACGCGTTTTGCGGTCAGCCGATCAAGCCGCTCCCCCAATCGGGACATCAGTATTTGCTGTTTTTCCGTCAGCGTTCCGTTTTTACGTTGCGCTTCTGACAAGCCATCAAAGCGGGCACGGGCACGTGAGATGGAACGGTCGGTTTTGCCGACGGCCGCGGTCATTCGCTGAAAAGTGGCACTGCTCTTATCGAGTCCTTTCAGGGCAGATTGTGTTTTTCTGAGGGAGTCGGAAAGGCTGCCCGCACTCTGGCGGGCAGCATTAACGGGGCGGGTAAATCTGTCGATCGCGCTGAAAGCAACGCGTATATCAAGACTCTTCATCACTGGCACCACTTCGAAGCGCCGCCCGCTTGCGCCAGGCTATCACCTCGCCAAGATCCATGCCGAAAACTTCAGAGGGCGGCCAGTTAAAAATAACGGCAATATCAGCAACCAGATCGTCGATCTGGTCAAACGCGACGGTGATTACTCGCTCTCCGTCTCCGCCACGTTCGACGCTCCAGGCTCCGGCGGATTCAAGAAAGGGACCAGAAGCTCTGCCAGCCCGATAAAGTCCAGAGTGTGCATTTCGTTGATTTCTTTTTGTGTCAGTGCAGGCGCAGTGACTCGCGTCAACAGCGTGGCAATTGAGTCTGCATCCATGTTGGCAACGCGGATAAGATTCAGGCCGCGCAATGATCCGGCCTGACTGATGGCACCGGTGATTTCCACCTGACTGATCTCACTGTCTTTGCGAACAACCGGCTGCATCAGCGTGAAAAGGTTTTTGGTTTTTTTAGCCATGTTTAAAATCTCCGGGCGGCATCTTTGCCACCCTCTGAAAGGTTATTAATTGCCCATGCCAAGGGCGGAGGTGATGCGGTCCGGGAACATGTTCTGACCGTTTTTTTTGTAGATGAAATTCAGCAGGTCGATTTCGATAATGGGCAGATCATCAATGGAGAGCTTGTAGTAGGTAGCTTTGAAGGTGTAGCTTTCCTCCGTATCTTCCCCTTGCTTAGAATCCCCGCCATCAAGCTCAGTAAATCGCCCGCGTAGCTCCACCTCAACCAGTTGGCTCTCGCCGTCGGTGTAATACTCACCCGCAAAGCGCAGTCGCGTGTCGTCAATTCCCGCTCCATATTCGAGAAACAGCGCTTTGATGACACCACCAAATACAATCGTGGAATCCAGCGCGCCAGCCTCAAGGCCGAGGTCAACCCCGACCGCACCCAACATGCCACCGCCCTGATAGTCCTCTACCTTTCGTGAGAGTTTGGGGCGAGTGAAGGAGGTCACCTTTCCCAGATAGTTATCGCCGTTAACGAAGCAGCTAAAAAGCCGCAGTTTGTGAGGAACAGCCATTATTCACCCCCGAGCGACGCGAACGCCGGTTCGTAAAAATCATCAGTAAAGGTCTGGTATAGCGTCAGATCTTCAAGCGGCGGGACCGGGCTGTAGCTATAGCGCACAATCAGTTTTCCCTGGCGCAAATCCGTGGTGCCGTTGTCCAGCGTGTCATACCAGCAGTCAGCGCCGATAAGCTGGCCGGCAGTGACTTTTTTGCTGAGAGCAGAGCGGATGCCGCTTACCACATCTTTCACGTTGGCCGGAGTGAGGGGGCTGTCAACAGAGGTAAATTGCGCCTCCGCAATACTGTCCGCCAGGATCTGCGCGGTACGGGTAAACACCTCAAAAGTGTAGGTTTCGGTGTCCGTGGTGCGGTTACCCCAGTAGCGGAAACCGTCACGCTTGATAAGCGTCGTGATTTCGTTGTTGTTCAGCTCGTTAGCGTCGCTGTCTTCTGCCTGCAATGCCCAGAACACATCTTTCGAAATACCCAGAACGTTATTCACCACAACATTCGACAGCGATTTGTGCCAGCCCTGGCTGTTATCAATTGCGGCGCGCAGGCCGCAGGCGTAAGCCGGGGCGGGAAACGTTTCGTTATCATCCGTCAGGGGGTTGTAAGCGATAAAGTCCGGCCAGATCAGCATCAGCTCGCGGTAAGCGAAGGTTTTGCGATAAGCGATAGCCTCCGCCATGGTCGCGCAGCCGTTGCAACCGGCATAAACAAAAGCCCGCAGATTCTGGGCAATCACGCAAAGCTGTGACGTCACTTCCGCAGTGTCGTAGTCCGGCACCGCCAGGATGCGCGGGCGATAGCCGGTTTTGGCCTCCGCCGTCAGCAGGGCATACATTCCCGTATAGCTGTCGCCATCTGTTCCGCCAATAATGGCCTGGGACTGGCTGGCGCCGTTACCGGAAGCCTCTTTCACCCGGACAATCACAACACGCGGACTGCACTGATCGGAAATGGCTTTGAGGGCTTTGTAAAGTGACCCGGTTTTACCTGCCTTGCCGAGGACGTTACGTACCCGTGTCAGCAGAACCGGCGTATTGAGCGGGAAAGTTTCCGGATCGGCGTCATCAGCAACCGCAACAATACCGATCACACTGGAATCAATGTCATTGATTGCCTGCTGTAGGTCGGTATTTTCGCGAGAGCGGACGCCGTGAAAACGAGTTTCAGACATAAGTTCACCATCATGTTGCTCTTTGAGTTCAGGGCAATATTCAACGTTAAGTCTGCTGGCGTCGCCTGGTTGCCGGTCTATCCGTTCGCTGACAACAAAAAGGGATTCAGCCCCGCGCGCGGGCATGGAATCATCAGCAAAAAACGGGGGAGTTATGTCGATAGCAGACACGCTAACAACAGCAGCCGAAGCGTATGTAGAAAAATTAAGTGAGGTCGTAAAGACACCGGATTTTAGTATCACGTTGGGTGGGGTCGTCCTGACTGAACTGGCCGACCGAATCACCTCGCTATCTGTTACAGATAACAACGGTTTTGATGCTGACCAGCTAACTCTGTCAGTAGATGACTCTGACGGAGTAACGGATTTACCCCCACGCGGTGCGGAGCTGGCGGTGTCCATCGGCTGGCTGGGTGAGGCGTTGATCTACAAAGGCCTCTACACCGTTGACGAGGTGGGGCATAGCGGGCCGCCGGATGTTATTGACATCACCGCGCACAGCGCTGATTTTCGCGAAGAGATGAACGTCAGGCGGGAGGTGTCCTGGCATGATGTGACGGTAGAGCGGGTGGTATCGGCCATAGCCCGGCGTTATGGCCTGATGCCGATGATTAGCGAGGCCCTGATCGACATTGAGATCGACCATGCGGATCAGACCGAAGAGAGCGACATGTCGTTTTTAACGCGCATGGCGGAGATGTTGGGGGCTATTGCCACCGTGAAAAATGGCTGTCTGCTGTTTATCCTGCCTGGGGGCGGCGTCAGTGCATCTGGTAGGGCGCTGCCATCGGCTGAGATAACCCGTGCCAGCGGAGATCGTCACAGGTTCCGCATTGCCGATCGCGATGCTTACACTGGCGTGCGGGCGTACTGGCTGGATCTTAATTTCGGCAAGAAAAAACCGGTCAAGGTCACCAAGCGTAAGACAAATACTGCCAGAAAAAAGGCTGAGGAGAAAAGCAGCCGCCCGGAGGGGAATTACATGGAAGGCGCTGAAGGTAACGTGTATGTTTTGCGTAAAACCTATCAGAACGAAACGGCGGCCAGGCGCGCAGCTGCGGCAAAATGGATACAGCTCCAGAAAGGCGCGGCGCAGTTTTCGATAACCCTGGCGCGCGGCCGCGCCGATTTATATCCGGGTATGCATCTGAACGTGTCGGGCTTTAAGACTGAAATCGATACTCAGGATTGGATCATTGCAAGAGCGGAACATGTAATCGGTGATAACGGATTTACCACGAAAATGGAGCTTGAGGCGAAAATAAGCGACTGGATTGCAGAAACTGAACAGTAGCGGCCATAATAGGCGTGAGTTCAACTCCCTATGGGAGATCATCATGTTTGTTTGTCCCTATTGCGGCGCAAACGCCCGCACCCGCACCAGCCGCCGGTTAAGCGAGTTCACCATCCGGCAATACCATCAATGCCAGAATCTTGAATGCAGCGAGTCATTCACGACACTTAACACCGTAGAGCGCAGAGTAACGAAGCGCTCAACCAGCGCAGATCCTTTGCCTCCTGGATTTATCCCCGGCGACGCTTTCCCGGCTTCTCATTACGGGAACAGTCAACTTAGTCTTGCGGTATAAAAATAGCCCCCTGGAAAGGGGGCTATTCTTGTCAATGTGGTCGATATGTGGACATTTTTGAAATAAATCCTTTTATTTCAATTTATTAAATCCCAAAAAAAAGCCCCGTCGGGGGCGACGGGGAAAAACTCATTGATTATGGAATGATCTGTTCTCTGGTCAGTTCGAGAACAGGGGTACTCTACGACGCAAAAGTGCAGCTAAAATGGAGAAACCGTGGAGATTCGGGACCAAAGACCGTTTTCATCAATTAAGGAGCAGAAATGAAGGGGATGATACTGATGCTGCCACTGGCGCTTGCCGGATGCGCGCAGACTCAGCCGACACAGCAAGCACATCCGGTAGGGATGGCTAACCCGGCTTCGGTTTACTGTCAGCAGCTGGGCGGGAAACAGGTTCCCATTCAAAGCCCGCAGGGCGTGCGCACCGAGTGCAAGCTACCCGGTGGTGAAACGTTAGATGAATGGGAGCTCTGGCGCCGCGATCATCCGGCTAAGTCATAGCGCTTTCAGCCAGTCAGCCAGCACCTGGGCATGGTTATGCCGGGTGTTTTTCGCCGCGTAGAGCAGCGTCAGCGTCTGCCGGTGGGCCAGCGCGGCCAGGCGCTCGCCTTCATCACGATGGGCCTCAAGCTCCTGGCGATAGCGCTGGCTAAAGTGGGCGAAATCGAGCGTCTCGCCGTGAAAAGCCTTGCGTAAATCTGTCGATGGCGCCAGGGTTTTGCACCACTCAGCGTAATTGAGCGCCTCTTTTTTTATTCCTCGCGGCCACAGGCGGTCTACCAGTATACGGTAGCCGTCGCTCTCTTCCTGCGGGTCATAAACGCGTTTACATTGAATCATCGTCACTCTCCCTTTGTTTCATCCAGGCAAGCAGCTGCGGCAGTTGCTGCTCGGAAAATACCGTAATCCCGTTCTCGCGAAGCAGGGCGGCGGCAACGCCGGCTCCGGGTTTGCGCCGTCCGTTAAAGGTACCATCATAGATAAACTGACTGCCGCAGGTTGGGCTGCCGTCGGTGAGCAGCGCCGCGGTACAGCCTTCCTCCTGCACGGCTTTTAGTGCCAGCCAGGCGGCCAGCTGATAGTGCGCGGTGACGTCCTGGCCGTCGCTTTCGACAATTTGCGCACGATTTTGCATAACGTCCGCTCCCTGTGCGTCCAGGATCTCCGCCGGTAGTCTGGGGATGGGCAACCCCGCAGCCAGCTCCGGGCAGTGGGTGACCAGCCGCCCCTCGCTCTGCCAGCGAGACAGCGCGTTAGCCAGTTGGGCTTTGTGACTGCCGTTATAGCGAACCTGAAAGCCCATCAGGCAGGCGCTAACCAGAATTTTGTCCTTCATCGTGCATCCATAGCCGTTTGTTTGCCCAATACCATAACGCCAGTTAGAGTAAATTACCCGCGTTCAAGGGCAGACAAAATAAGGATTGTGTTCTGCCGTGGAGATCGCTAACCTGAGGCTCCTTGTGTTGCCTGATAATCGCTATGACATAAGGATCCTGCTATGAACTCCCCCCTGCGTATTGCTCTGGTCGGTGATTACAACCCCGACGTCGTTGCCCATAAAGCGATTCCGCTGGCGATTGATGATGCCGCTGCCGTACTGGAGCTGCCGCTGCGCTATGACTGGCTGTCCACCAGTGAGATAAAATCCGCTGATGACCTCGCCGATTACGATGCTATCTGGGTGGTTCCCGCCAGCCCCTATAAAAATGCCGAAGGCGCCTTTATCGCCATTCGCCACGCCCGGGAAAACGGTATTCCGTTCCTTGGCACCTGCGGCGGCTTCCAGCACGCGATTATTGAATACGCGCGCAACGTTATGGGCTGGCAGGATGCCGCGCATGCCGAAACCGATACCGAAGGGCGGATGGTGATTGCGCCGTTAAGCTGCTCGCTGGTGGAAAAGTCGGACAATATTGAACTGCGCGCCCATACGCTTATCTCCCGCGCCTATGGCCGCGACAGCATTGAAGAGGGTTATCACTGCAGCTACGGGATTGCCGACGATTTTGCCCGCGAACTGGAGCAGGGCGACCTGCGGGTCACGGGCTGGGATGATGACGGCGAGATTCGGGCGGTAGAACTGGTGACCCATCCGTTCTTTGTCGCCACGTTATTCCAGCACGAGCGCAACGCGCTGGAAGGCAGACCTGCGCCGCTGGTTCACGCGTTTTTACGCGCGGCAAGTCAGTGAGCGAACGCCCGGCGGCGGTCGCCGGGCATCGCTAGCGCTAGCCGTTAATCTCCCGATCGCGCCCGGCCAGCGCGCCAAATACCGCCATCGCAATTGAGATCAACGCCACGGCGATCAGCGGGATATGCCAGTCGCCGTTGGCATCATGAATTTTCCCCATCACCGGCGGCCCGCAGGCGGCCAGCAGATAGCCCACCGTCTGCGCCATGCCGGACAGCGCGGCGGCCTGGTGCGCTGAGCTGGCCCGCAGACCGATAAAGGTCAAGCCGAGAATCATGGTCGCGCCGGACCCGAAGCCGAAGATAAGCGTCCATAGCACCGCCTGACCGGGTAAAAACCATAATCCGAGCGCGCTGACTGCGCACATCAGGGCGACCAGAACTGCGATACCGCGCTGATCTTTCAGCCGATGAAGTATTAACGGTATCGCCAGCCCCGGCGCGGCAGTTGCCAGCTGGAGCAGCCCGTGCAGGGAGCCCGCCTGCGCTTCGCTGTAGCCAATGCTTTGCAGAATGGCGGGCAGCCAGCCGATAATGACGTAGTAGACCAGCGAGCTAATCCCGAGAAACAGCGTCA
>OBXK01000173.1_pt1 | contig 42946 bp, 41 predicted proteins | sample 1501371 | NCBI WGS metagenome assembly OBXK01 (sample SAMEA2580154, study PRJEB22360) | human gut metagenome | biome: human gut; feature: human-associated habitat; material: faeces | place: Denmark | collected 2008/2010
AATTTTAATCAGCGAGTCAGCTTGGGAAGAAATGACCTGCTTATTCGCACCTTCCTTAGTTAGGATATAAGTCAGCGAAAATGTATAAATAATCTTAGCCGTAGGCTAGGGACTGTTATTAAAAAAAGTTAATGACAATATTGTGCCAGTTCGTCAGTTGACATGTTCACTATTTGCTCTGAAAATAGACAGGCTTACTTGTTGCTACATGCAACCAGCTAATGCTCCGGCAGTCTGAGAGGAGCGCCTTCGGGTGACTAGCAGCTAACGTTTCACCGGTCTGAGAGAAACACCTTCGGGTGACCGGAAAATCCTCGCAGCCTGAGAGAGGATACCTTCGGGTGGTAAATCCGTTTAACCTCTGGAAACGGATATCGCTGAACAGTGATTGAGGTCATTTCAACTTATCAGACAGTCAGAATGTTGTTTTTTCTGACTCCCCGACGGGAAACACTTCCCGGTCGGGCAGGTGTTTCCTTTTTTTATGGAGAAACACCATGTCTGTCATCTCTTTTGCGGTTTTCCCTGAACATCTCCTTACTCAGCTTCAGCAGTCTGCTGACGCAGCTGTCCGGAGATTGAAATCTTTCATTTATCTGCATCGCAACAGCAGCTGGTATGTCAACGGTTCGGGCAATTATGCCGTCCGTGCGCACATCACTTCTGTCAAAGACCAGGGCGTTAACGTCTTTCTTACCGTTCGTACAGGTTGCCACCGCGCCGAGTATGTTTTTCACCGCCTGCCGGTTTCCTTTCCTGAGGGAATAACAGGTCGTCGAAACGCATACCGCCATGCTTGCCGTCAGGCACAGCATCTGGCACACCTGCGCTACCGTTTTCTTTCCGGAGGGCATTCTCATGACTGAAGCACTGCACGATGTCACTTTCCGTATTCTGTCGATGTCTGAGACGCGACGGGATGTATGTCCCGCTCAGTATGGCCCCGTAAGTGGTGTTTTCATCCGGGCGAAATCCTCAGAGATAACGTCTCCTGTGGCGAACAGGTTTTTGTCGCACCGCTCGGTGATTGTGATCCGGCTGACCCCGAACTCTGTGTATGGTGTCAGTATTACGGATATTCTCCCCGGGTGGAGGCTGGCGACATACTGGATGGCGTGGCCGTTTCGGGCATAAATTCCGTAGATCCACTGTCGGTAGCTGCGTTGAAAAGCCTGCGCTTTAATCCTGAATATGTGTATCAGGAGCAATCTGATTCATATGCACTGAACTGATCGGTTGATGAACGCCGGTCAAAAAATGTTGTGGACCCTGACGGGGATATCTCTCCGTCGGAGGGAATATCCCGTTATTTACCTGAGGATATACCCATGCACACAGACGTTTATACGCTTAAAACTCCACTGGACACGCTCAGCTGGCTTTGCCTGCTTGAGAGTGAACTTCTGAGCATAAGGGCATTCCAGCGTCTCGATCTTCATACGGACCGGGATGAACCGAATGAACTGACGTTTCTGGAAGATTCCATCATTGGCACCGGCACAGCTTATGGCTGGTTTGTCTTTTTACTCGGGGAAGGCGATATTCCGCCTTTGCCTGATACGTCTAAAAATTTGCTCTTCACGCTGGACGAGCTGGGAAAAGAAATTAACCGGCCCTTCTGGGAGAAGGCCGTGGATGAAGGTATCCAGGATGCCCGGTGTGATCGGGCTATAGCGGCTCTCGAACGGATGTAACCAGCAGAAAGAACACACCCTGACGGGGATTTACTCCCGTCCGGGGGATAAATCCCCCCTTTTTTATTCGCGGAGGATTTATCGATGAAAAACCTGTTTTCTTCGCCGGCTTCCATGTCGGTTGTCTACACCATCGAGCACGTCAGCACGGTTCCGTTGCGACACTGGCATGCTTTCGTTCTGGCCGTCACAGAAACTTTCTGGCAACTGCCGGTGCGTCTGCGTCCGGGGAATACGTATCTGCCGTCGCTTAATCGCGCGGCTGACCTCTTTCCGGTTGCTGATGTCATGGCGTTTTGTGGCGACACAGGCGGCAGTGTCTGGCCGGTCAACATGACGATTGAGCGTGAGCGCAACCGCAATACGCTGAGTATCCAGGAGCTGGATTTTCAGCATCAGCCCTGCGATTTCTTTGCACGCATTGTGATGGTCCTGCTGCATAACCTGTGTCCGGGCAGCTTTCGGATACATTCTTCTGACGAAGGCCGCAGCTGGGCGTTACCGTTACGCTGGATTGAGCGACATCTCGGCCTGCCTGAGCAGCCGACGCTGACCGCGCCTCAGCCGGTACTGAAAACGCCGGTGCGTGGTGACGCGTTTGATTCCCTGCTGCTGCAGCTGCTCTGCGGTGGTGAGCGTGTGCTGAGCAACGACGACTGGAATGCGTTTACGGAGGCTGAATTTCAGCTGTATGAACTGAAGCGGGTCGCGGAAAAAACTGACGCGCTGTAAACAGTACTGACTTTAACCCCGTCGGGAGAGATCACTCCGGACGGGGCGGCTCTCCCGTTTTTAAAGGAGAGCCCCATGCTTTTTTTCGACAACAAAGACCTGACGAACGTCCTGCTGGCCGCCCGCATGCAGGGAGGTCAGCTTCACCTGGCAAAGGATGAGGGTGTTTATCTTATGCCGGCCACCGGTGCCTGGCAGGGCAACGATCCGGTGCCGCGTATTGCGTATGCCACAGGGTGTCACCCTCAGAAAAATGAGGACTGGTACGACACGGCACGCCTGCTTGCCGGCGGCGATGATTTCATTGAATCACTGTCGATAAGCGACGCGGTAGCCACCTCTGTACTGTCCGGCAGGACGGACCTGAGGATCCTGATTACCGACACACAGATACAGGTGCTCACCGCAGCGACTGACCGGGTGAAAGTCGCGCAGTACCGCCAGAAAGCCGATCAGCTTCTGGCGAGTGCAGTCTGTCACTTCAATGCCTGTGTCGGGCCTGATGAACTCTGCCGCTGGCGTGAAAACGCCGTGCGTCTGCTAAAGCAGGCGGCCTTCATCAGTTGTAAGCGGGCGAAGCCTGAAGATCATCAAACCTTTCTGAACGCCTGTGGCAGGCTGCAGGCCAGGTTATCGCAGGTGACCCCGCAGGGGGCGCTGCGAATAACCGGACGTTAACTCACCCCGGCAGGGACTTTTCCTGCCGGAAAGGTTCCTGCCTCTTTCTGAACCGAAGGAGGCCCGTATGGGACTGGATATTTTTCTCTACAGCCAGCACAGGCAGATCGTCGCAGTACCGGCACCGTATCATCCGGTGTATGAACTGAGCCGCGATTTTTCACTGATTACCTGGGTGGATAAGCATGTCGGTGAGGTGGAAAACGCGACCTGTCTGGAACTGTCACGCGAGCATATTCAGCAACTGAAAGAGAGGCTGGACTGTGCGATTGCGACATTTACAGAGGGGAATGAGGATAATCAGCTTCTTCAGCGCCGGCTGCAGTACGTTTTCACCCTGCGTGACAGGCTGGAAAGCCTGCTCAGTGATTTTGACTTTGAACATGAATACCTGTGGTTTTATGCCGCATGGTAACTGACTTCTGAATTTCCCGTCGACGGGCGTATCTCTGCGCCCGCCGGCGCAGGGGTATGCCTCTGATTAAAGGTATATCTCATGAAAAAAACGACTTCACACAAGGCGGCCCGCCGTCCGGCAAAACATACTGACCTTTATCGTCAGATCACCGACCGCATTGTTGTCGCTCTGGAAAACGGCGTCGCGCCCTGGCGTAAGCCGTGGCGCGCGGCTGCCGGCATCGGTCTGGCCGGTCTGCCCCTAAATGCCACAACCGGACGTCACTACAGCGGCGTGAATGTCCTGCTTCTCTGGATGTCAGCGGAAGAGCAGGGTTTTCGCAATAACCGCTGGATGACTTACCGGCAGGCGCAGCAGGCTGGCGGGCAGGTGCGTAAGGGTGAGAAAGCCACCCTGGCGGTGGTTTATAAGGACTGGACGAAGCAGGCGGAGGATCGCGAAGGCAACCGCCTTTATGACAGTGACGGTAAACCGCTGATGGAAACCGTGCCGATGCTTAAACCCCTGCAGCTGTTCAACGCTGAGCAGTGTGAGGGGTTGCCGGCAGAGGTTGCGGCTTCACCTGAGCAACCGCCGACGGTGGATGAGGACGGCATACTCAGCCCGGACGTGATGAACAGGGTGATCCGGATGTTTAACGCCACAGGGGTTAAACACCGGATGCTGCCTCAGAACCGGGCTTATTACCGTCCGCTGACGGATGAAATTGTGATGCCGGTGGCTGAGCAGTTTTTTACGGAGGCGGACTGCTGGTCCACGCTGCTGCATGAACTGGTACACAGTACCGGTCATGCGAAGCGACTTAACCGGGAGGGGATAACCTCCTCATCCCGCAAGTTCGGGGACCCGGTGTATGCCTTTGAGGAGCTCATCGCCGAAATGGGCAGTGCGTTTTTGTGTGCCCAACTCGGGGTATTCGGTGAGGTTCAGCACGACAGCTATGTGGACCACTGGCTGAAGGTGCTGAAATCTGACAAAAAGGCCCTGTTCCGCGCCTGCCGGCATGCCCGGGAAGCGTCGGAATATCTACTGGCACTGCCTGAAAGTCAGGCTGTGGCGGCGTAATTAACTTATCCGGTGGCGGTTATTCCGTAACTGTCGCCCTCCCGTGAGGACACCGCTCCTCACGGGGCTGTGTCCTCTTTTTTTTATGAAAGAGGAGTATTCACTATGTCCGAATGGTGTCATAACCGCCTGGAAATCACCGGTAAATCCGTCTGCATTGATGTCATGCTGCAGTGGATAAACGGAACTGACGTACCGCGTCACCGCCACGCAGTGCAGCAGAGCATACAGCTTTTTCTGGCTGGCGCGGCGGGGATACTCAAGCCGGTGCGCACAACGTCGTATCCGCCCTGTCAGGGGCTGGTCCGTGCAGGCACAGGGCTTTCCACTGCGGCCAATCAGGCGTTTGAAAGCTGGCTGGCGCTCCTGCTGAAGGATGCCAGCCTCGATGCGGAAACCATCCGGGCCATTGACCGGCTGTATCACCAGTCAGGTCTGGGCGCGCTGAAATGGGAGAATATTCCCGACCCGGCACGTGAGGTTATGGCGGAGCTGATTGCCAGGCAATACACCGACTGGTTTGGTCTGGTCAGCGCCGGCGATGAGTCTGATGCCGCAACTGCCTGGGAGCGGCTCAGCCAGTATCCTGAACGCTCCCAGCCCTGCGATATGCTGGCCGTCATACCTACGCGGCTGGCAGCAGAGCTGAACGGTTCCGGAGGGCTGATGTCAGGCGTATCGACCACAACCAGCCTCTACTGCCGGCAGTACGGCATGGAGTGGCCTGCCGGGCACAATGTCAACTGGCAGCGGCATTCGCCAAACAGTCTTACGCTGCAGATGGATACGCCCTGGCTTCCGCCGTCAGGTGAGGTTGTCGGGGAAATTTCTGCGGTATTTGACTGCGAGGTGCGTCACAGCTACAGCGAGCCCGTGAGCGGGCTCAGCGGTTACGACTGCTATGACGGCGGCGAACATGTCGACGGACACAAAGGTGCGGCCGGCGCGTCTCAGCCCGGTCAGGTGCTTTATCTCGTCAGCGATGAGCCGGCGTTATCGACTCAGGAAGCAGCATCTTATCGTGAGGTCCGGGGGTAAAAGCCTGTTCCTCCGTTAACCCAGCCACGGCAATGCCGTGGCTTTTTACCCTCAGGGGACACGTCCCCTGGTCAGGGTGCGTGTTCCCTTTTTTTATGGAGAAGACGCATGCCTGGCATGATTAACCACGAAAAAGCCTTTGTTAAGTTGTTCAGTCAGACGGCCCGGTATCATCACCGGTTTAAAGTGTTTGAAGACTTCATCAGCTGCAGCGTCATCGCGCTGGAAAACCGGCTTCACTTCAGTGAAGCGCAGGAGCAAAAGTATCTGCGTATAGTCGGTGGATACGAAAAGGAGGACGTCACGCGCATGGCGCAGCTGCTGGCCCACGTTGTTAACGGGCTGGGTGAAGCGCCCGGGGACTTCCTTGGCCGCGTCTTTATGCAGCTGGAGCTGGGTGACAAATACAGGGGGCAGTTTTTCACGCCCTGGGACGTGGCCAGAATGATGGCGGCCATGCAGCTGGGCGACACTGAAGCGTTGTTCCGTGACAAACCCTTCATCACCCTGAGTGAACCTGCGTGCGGTGCCGGCTGCATGGTGCTGGCATTTGCTGATGTTCTGCAAAAGGCGGGGTGGCCACCGCACCGGTATCTGTGGGTATCCGCGACAGATATCGATCCGCTTGCGGCCGGAATGGCTTACATACAGCTGTCCCTGTGCGGGATTGCCGGCGAAGTGGTGGTAGGTAATACCCTGGCGAATGAACGACGCCGGATACTCTATACCCCCGGGCACTATCTCGGCGGCTGGCCTGTTCGTCTGGATCCACGGTACTTGCAGGCGGCATAATCACATCCACACGCTCCCGCCCGGGAGCGTTTTTTATTTCTGAAGCACGGTATCTGGTTTTTTATCGTAGTGAACTCTTCCCGCTGTCAGGCTGTTTTTTTTCACATCTGCTGCTGCGGGAGAACACAGTGACCTGGAAAACAACAGCCGAACAAAACGCCATCATCGAATGGAAGGGTAATCATCTTGTGGTAAATGCGTTTGCAGGCACAGGCAAAACCTCCACGTTAGTGAACTACGCTGAAGCCAACCCGGAAAGTAAGATGCTTTACCTTGCCTATAATCGCGCTGTGCGGGATGAGGCTGAACGCAAATTCCCCTATAACGTAGAGTGTAAAACGTCGCATCAGCTGGCATGGGCCCGTTTCGGCAGGCATTTCCGTGACCGGCTGACAGCCAGTCTGCGCATTACGGATGTGGCCCGCAAGCTCAATACCCGCCACTGGCCGCTGGCGCGGCTGGCGCTAAGCGGGCTGAACATGTTCCTCTGCAGTGCAGATACTGAGCCGGGGCTGATACATCTGCCGTCTGAGGATGATCGCCACGGTCTCGATGCCGGTAAAATTCTGGGGGCAATCCAAATCCTCTGGTATGAAATGAGCCGTACTGATTCAACCTTTCCCGTCACGCACGACACCTACCTTAAACTTTTCCAGCTTTCACATCCTGATTTATCAACACGCTGGGATACCATCCTTTTCGATGAGGCGCAGGACGCTAACCCGGTGACCAGTGCGTTTGTACTGAATCAGCCCTGCCGGGTCATCCTGGTCGGCGACCGCTACCAGCAGATTTACCGCTTTCGCGGGGCGGATAACGCGCTCAATGCCCCTCAGCTGGCGCAGGCAGACAAATTGTGGCTGACGGCGAGTTTTCGTTTTGGCCCTGAGGTCGCGCGTATGGCCAACATCCTGCTGGACCGTGCCGGTGAAGATAAACAGGTAACAGGCAACGGGGGGGAAGACAGTGTGGTGACCCGAATTCCGGAGGGAACTGAGCACATTGCTGTACTGAGCCGGACGGTATCCGGTGTGATTGGGAGTGCTTTAACGGCAAGTCTCATGGAGAAAAAGGTCTTCTGGGTCGGCGGGATTGAAGGCTACAAGACCGAAGAGCTTGAGGATCTGTACTGGTTCTCCGCCGATATGCCTGAAAAGATGCAGTCCCCGCGCTTCAGCCGGGACTACCGGGATTTTGACGAGTACTGCTCGATAGCCAAAGCCACGCAGGACGTGGAGATGAACCAGGCTATTCGCCTGCTCGATGACTTTTTCCCGCTCCCTCAAAAGCTGGCCATTATGCGCCGTCAGGTCGTCACTCATGAAAAAGAGGCTCAGGTCACGGTTTCAACCGCACACCGCAGCAAGGGGCTCGAATGGCCGGTGGTGATGCTGAGTGAGGATTTTACCGACATTACCGACCCGCTTCTTTCGCAGGATGAGCGGCAGGATGAGACCAACCTGCTGTACGTGGCTGTCACCCGGGCCAGAAGAACGCTCGTGCTTAACGAGTTGATGCGCTGGCTGAGCGATGAAGGCGGGAAAAACCGCGAGACGACGTACGAAACCGTACCGTCCGGAAATGGAGAGAGTGCCGACAGCCACGAAGAAACGGGAAAAACTTCTGAGAATGAGTAACTGGTTTTTTATGGTGAAGCGCGGGGAGTGTCACAACACTGGGCAGCCCTATACCAGGAGAAAATCATGCGCGACAGAATCAGGACTCTGAGGTTTCTGTTTTCAAAAGGTGAACCGGAACCAGCACGTCATGTATCCGCTTTCACACCTGCCGGCTACCACGCTCCGCGTACGGTCGATACGCTGTGCTGTAGCCCGTTGAGAAAAACCTGCCTGCAACAAATATGGGAAAACAGCTCACTTCCGGCGGATGTTTATCACCGGTTTTATATAACGCCACTGCATGGCTTACTGGCCAGGGTACAGAATGTACCGGCAACACAGCAGGGAAGGTGGTCGCAGTCAGACGGCTTCGGGGACCTTACGCTGCAGTTCACAACCTGTGCGGTCAGACTGGCCAAAGGATACATGTTTCCACCCGGAGCTGCGCCAGAAGAGCAGGCAGAGCAAAACGTGATGTGGAATACGGTCATTTTCTGGTCTGCACTGTTCTGGCATTTGCCGCTCCTGGCGTCTCTGGAGGGGGAGCTGCTTGATGGTAAAAGCTGGCTTCCGGGAATAACCGTTCCGGACTCGCCTTATCGATTTCGCTTCCGGGAAGCTGACAACTCCTCAGCTTTTGCAGCGCTGGCAGCCGGACAACTTATGCCAGCGGAAGCGACAGGCTGGCTGGCAGAAAATCCCGAAGCTCTGGGCAATCTTGCCGGGGCCTTATGGAACCAGCATCCGGCAATGCCGTTGATCCGAAGCCTGATGAAACAAGCAGCTGAGAAAACAGAGTCTCCTCTGATGGAGAGGAAACCTGCGGAAATTTTAGGTTCTTATGCAGGTGAAATTCCAGTAAATACAGCCCTTTCAAATGAGGGGGGCGCTACGGTTTTACCTACAGATATGTTATCTGAACAAACAGCTCTGAGCGGGGCAACTGATCCATCTTCCCCTGAGATCTTTACACTTGCCACAGGTATTGATAACCCCACTCAGCTTAGTGATTCACCAGTTAAAAGCCGTGAAGAAAACGAAGCAGAAAGTGTTTTAAGCGAAATCGAAAAAAGTACTGGCTCTGACTCTCTGCCCTCTGAAGATGATGCTGATGCTCTCCTTTCTCTTTTCGACATGTCAGGAGATGCTAAAGCTTCAGAAAATGAAGGTGAGGTACAGGCAGGCGTGTCCGTTGTGATTGCAGAGGAACAGCAATCGTCAGAACCCCTTGAAAAGATAGAAGACCCCGCAAATGAAAAGGAACCGTCTGCAAAAGGAAACTCGGACTATTCTCAGGTTGCAATTGTTAACAAATGTGATGAAAGATCAGATTCCGTACCCGTAGCAGTCTCCGGTACTGACGTAGCGGAAGGAGAACAGTTTTTTGACTGGCTCCGGGAGGGACTCAATCGGGGAGATATTAGTTTTAATGGTAAAGCAGACAAAATCCATGTTATTGCCGGCTATGTCTTTTTACCCGTCCCCGGTATCTTTTTCGACTACCTTAAGGCCACTGGTTCGACTATTCAACGGGAAAGCATTCAGGCTTCTTTTGAGCGACTTAACCTGCATAAGCGTCGTGATAACAGGAGATTTTATTTTGCTCAGCTTTACGATACACCCGACAAGTCCGGGAGGTTCAAACGGGTAAAAGGCTACCTGGTGAAAAGCAGGCGGGTATACAGAAAGACCATCCCTCAGGACAGTCAGTTCATTTTGTTCCCCTGACCACAACGTCGGTCTGACATCTGGTGCGTTACTGTTACTAAGAGAGGAATGGAAAAAATGAACGAAAATAGTGCTGACTGGCTCTGGCAGGAACTTATGGATGAGTACTTTTTCTGTAAATCGCTGCGCGAAGATACCGAGTGGAGTTATAAGAAGGTTGTTCGTGGTTTCAGGAAGCATATCGGGGAAGCCTGTCCGCCTTACGGCATAACCAGTCGCGATGTGCTTGAGTGGCGAAGGCATGTGCTCAAGAAGCAGTGCCTTTCTGCACATACCTGGAACAATAAGGTCAGCCATATGCGTGCCCTGTATAATTTTGCCATCACTTCTCAACTGACGAACTTAAGTAAAAATCCCTTCAATGGCGTATCGGTCAAACAGGACAAGAAGCGTAAAAAAACGCTAACAAAAAACCAGATGACAAAAATCTGGCTAACTATGCAGCAATTTGCTTCTGAGCCCAGAACCGAATCTAAATGCGCTCTGAGGCCAGTATGGTACTGGCTGACTGTCCTGGACACCTTGCGTTACACTGGTATGCGGCAAAATCAACTGCTCCATATACGTCTAAAAGATGTGTCTCTTGACGATGGGTGGATTGAATTAAGAGCGGAAGGCAGTAAAACGTACCGGGAATGGCGGGTTCCCGTTGTCAGTCATTTACGACCGAGACTGGAAGCATTGCTTCAGCGTGCAAGGGACTGCGGTGCCGGCAATAATGATGCGCTTTTTCACTATGAGCGGTTTGTCTCTTCGCCTGCAGAAAGGGCGTCTCTTTCGGAAAAACCATCGCTGCAACCGTTACGCTCTTTTTTTCGTAGACTGTCAAAAGAGTGCGGATTTGATGTTTCTCCCCACCGGTTCAGGCACACCCTTGCCACGACACTGATGAGCTCGCCTGAACGAAACCTGCAGCTGGTTAAGGGATTGCTGGGGCACCGCAACGTGAGTACAACAATGGAATATGTTGATATCAGTATGGATATTGTGAGCCAGGCGCTGGAAAAGGAAATGGCACTTTACACCGATAAGGCTGAAGAGATGTTTTACAATGGTTGACATTCAGTCACGTCATTGTAATTATTCACAGTGATCGAGAAAAGGGAGCCTGTGTCAGCAGGCTCCCTAATCGAGAGGGTAACTTCTTGATGTATGCTGATGTGAGGATCAACATCAACAAGTACCACTCCCGTTAAACGCCCGTCAGTTTTCTCACCTCTGACCAGCGTGCTTCGAATAGTGGTGCCCGGAGGCGGAATCGAACCACCGACACGGGGATTTTCAATCCCCTGCTCTACCGACTGAGCTATCCGGGCAACGGGGCGCATTAAACCGTAATCCGTACGCCCCGTCAATCAAATTTCTCGTTTTATCTACTGGTTGCTTAACTTTGCGGCAATTCTGCGCCCAAAGGCGCTTTTTTGCTGAAAATTACATCATACCGTTGTCGCCTTCGCGGATTTTCCAGCCGCTGGTCACCGAGATAGCGCGGCGCAATCCGGAGATCGCGTAGTCGCCAACGATGTCTTCGTCATCGCGCGGCGAGCTGAGCGTGATTTCCGCGTCGACGCCGTGGCGATAGGCGCCATGGTGGCTAAAGATGGTGCCGATAAAACATTTATCGTTGAGCCAGACCGGGATATACGCCACGGTTTCGTAGATATAGTTCGACGGTACGCCGCTGTAGTAGTTTTCCGCGTCGTCGGATGACGTGCCAGGAGGAATAGGGCAAATCGGCGCGTCATTGTCGCTCTGCGGCTTATCCTTGAGCAGGCTGCTCTGCATCACTTCCAGCGACTTCAGCAGGTCTGATTTTTCCCTGTCATTCAGCGCCGGCGTCAGGGGTTGGCCTTTTTCCGGCGAGCTGATGTCGTTGAGGGTGTAGCGATAGCGGATCGTCACTGCTGGCGTACTGCCTGAGGGGCCAAACGGGCGCAAGAGATAGAGATTATCTTCGCCAAACTGGCCGTTGTACCAGAGCGCATAAACCTGGCCATTAATGCGTATCCAGTGGCTCCACTGGTTGGCGCCGCGGCCGTTAAGAGAGTAGAGCGCGCCCGGAACGCCTGCGTCAAAATCATCGCCGTTGCCGCTATCATCGCTGTTGACCGCAGCAAAAGCGTCGTCGCTGCGTTTTAATATCCCGGTATAGCTAAAGAGTCCGGTACCGCCGACGTAGCTGTCGATGATTAAATCACGTTTACCGTCTCCGTCGAGGTCAACCAGCGTAAAGCTGACTTTGCCGTTTTCGGAGTCGGCGCTGATATCGGACTGGAGAAACGTCTGCCACTCATCATCGCTGATATCGGCGGAGGGCTTCGTCGTCGAGACCAGAGAGTCGTCCGCGTAGGTCAGCGTAAAATGGCTGACGTTGCCGCTGAGGGGAAACTGCTCGGCGATCTTATTCAGATCCAGTTCAGGATTGACCTTCTGCTCTTTTAACACCGCGTTGTATAACGCTTTCAGCGCGTTGTTATCGGCATCTTTCTGCTGCTTTGGGATAACCTGGCTCACAAAGGTGGGCAGCATCCACGCGCCGCCGGGGGCGATTTCCCGGCAGTCACCGGTGGTGTACTTCAGGCTCTGGATAAATGTTTTACCGTCCCAGACGCGCTCTTCGCCGCTGATGCAGTCGGCGATACCGCGGCCTTTATTGAAAAAGGTGAGCACGCCGTCGGCATAGCTGGAGGCGTCGGTGGTGACCAACTGAGGCGGGGTCATAAATCCTTTGTCCACGACCCACACTGCATAGCCGTCGTTGTAGGCCGCGCGCCAGCACAGGGCCTGAATCAGCGTGTGGTTTTTATCCAGCGGGGTTGCGGTGAGTTGGCGCTCAGACGCTGGGATATCCGCGTTTTGCCAGTCGTCACAATGGCTGTTCAGGAGCGGGACGAGCTGGGGAAGGAGTTTCTGCCGCTGCTTTGCCGTCAACGGCGCGGTAGCGGCATCGTGAACCGCCGGCGCGGCGATAATTTCCGGCGCGGGCGCTGCCGTTAAAATATTGTCATCACCGGCGTCGCCCTGGCGTAACAGCGCATCGGCAGTGCCCAGGCGCCGCTGGAACTCATCCATCTTCAAAAATACGGCGCTGCTGCCTGCGTCGGAAAGCGTCTTACGCTCGCCGTTAAGCGCCAGCTCAATTTTGCCGTTGTGCTCAAGGGCCTGAATCAGGGCCGCCGTCTGGGTATCATCGAAGCGAAAGTGGCTCTCGTCGGCGACCTCAAGCGGACCGTGATCCCGATCGTCAATAAACAGGTTTACCGCGGCATCGGGAGGAATATCGCGTTCGGTTTGCGCGAAGGTCGCGACAGCGATGACGTGCTGCGCCGCGCCCGCATTGCGGGTCAGCAGAACGCTGACTTCGCCCACGGTGGTGCCATACCCCGCGGCCCGACAGGTCCCGGTGTTGTCGCAGGCGAGCTCCCAGTCTTTATGCGCGAAAGAAAAGCCTTGCGGAGAGGCTGCCAGGAGCGGTGTTGAACACAGCCCCATGGCGGCAAGCCAAAGAAGAGAGCGCATATCAAACCCTGTCAGCATATCGATGAAGGGGAATTATATGCGCGATGAATCAGTTAAGATATCGGAATCAGGTCAGGGCGCCGCCCATACGGCACTGGGCAAAACGCAAAATGTCTTCAGCCAGGCGACGCGCGGTATCGACGTCCGTCTGGCTGCGTTTGATCAGCAGTCGGCTCAGGCAGCCTTCGATGATCAGCTCCATCTGCTTCGCGACCATTGCCGGATCGTCAACTTCGAGCTGGCTAAGCAGTTCGTGGGTATAGGCCAGCGAAGCCTGCTTTTGCTGCTCGGCCAGCTGATGGATCGGATGCTGAGGGTCCGGGTAAAAAGTACAGGCGGCGATAAACAGGCAGCCGGGATAACGATGGTTGCTCACGCAGGTGGTCAGCGCGGCGTAGCGGGCCAGCAGCTTCTGCTCCGCGCTGAGCGACTCGTCCAGCAAAAGCTGGCGGCGCCAGGCATCGACCTGATGGCTGAGATAGCGAAGCGCGTCATATAACAGCGCCTCCTGGTCAGGCCAGAAACGTTTGAGGTCATTGAGCGGGTAAGCCACGCGCTCGGCGACCATTTCCAGCGTGGTGTTAGCGATACCCTCGATTTCGAGGATTTGGATGGCTTCACCCAGGACATCTTCACGTTGCACGGTCTTTTCCTCCATTTTTCCTCCTACAGTGTCGCTCACGGTTGTCGATCGCGCAAATGGGCGCTGAATGCCGCGGCATCCATAAACCCGGTGACGCGCTGCGCGGGCTGCTCCTCGCCCCGTTCGTTGAAAAACAGAATCGTGGGCAAGCCGAGCACCTGGAGGTGCTTCAGCAGCGCCGCGTCCTGCTCGCTATTCTTCGTGACATCAACCTGCAGCAGAACGGTCTCTTTCAGGGCCTGTTGAACGTCAGGTGAACTGAAGGTGTATTTCTCGAACTCTTTGCAGGCCACGCACCAGTCGGCGTACAGATCGAGCATCACCGTTTTGCCTTTCGCCTGCGCCAGCGCCTGATTGAGCTCATCGACGTTATGGATGCGGGTAAACTGGAGATGGGCCTGCTGTTGGGCGACCGGCGCATCGAAAGCCCAGTCCTGCAGTGGACGGGCGCTGACCAGCGCGGCGCCGAGCATCGCTATTTGCACGATACGCAGCCAGGGGCGCGTGCCGCCCAGTGAGGTGATAAACGCCCAGCTAAAAAAGGCGACGCCCAGCAGCGACCAAAGCCGCAGGCCCCACGGTTCGCCCACGATACGCTCCAGTAAAAAGACCGGCAGCGCGAGGATAACAAAGCCAAAGGCGGTTTTGACGTGGGCCATCCACGGGCCGCTTTTCGGCAGCAGGCGGTTACCGAATACGGTCACCAGGATCAGCGGCAGCCCCATTCCGAGCGCGTAGAAGTACAGCGTTCCGCCGCCCAGCCACAAATTACCGCTCTGGGCGATATAGAGCAGAATGGCGCTCAGCGGCGCGGTGGTGCAGGGCGAGCAGATTAATCCGGCAATTGCCCCCATGGCGAATACGCCGCCGGTTGAACCGCCCTGGCGTTTGTTGCTCATCAGCGTCAGACGCGTTTGCAGCGACGAAGGCAGCTGGAGCGTAAACAGACCAAACATCGACAGCGCCAGCAGGATAAACACCACCGACAGGCCAATCAGCACATAAGGGTGCTGCAGCGCCGCCTGGAATTGCAGGCCCGCAGCGGCAACAACCAGCCCCAGCGCGGTGTAGGTTAAGGCCATACCCTGAACGTAGATAAAGGCCAGCAGCAGCGCGCGGGCGGTGGAGAGGCGTTTTTGACCGCCCAGCACGATACCGGAAATGAGCGGATACATCGGCAGAACGCAGGGGGTAAACGCGATGCCGATACCAATCAATAGCGCCCACAGCGCGCTAAAGGGCAGATCGGCGCTTTTTTCGTCCGTAGCGGGGGGCGCAAGGTCTGCGGGTGACTCGACCGGCAGCGCCGGGCGCGTTTCCAGCGGCAGGGGCGGATTAAGCATCGGTTTTTTATCGCCGGATTGCGCCAGCGCGTTGCCGAGCGGCACGATTTTGGTTTCCGGCGGATAGCAAAAACCGGCATCCGCGCAGCCTTGCCAGGTGACGGTCAGGGTCGCGCCGGCGGCGGCGTGAGTCAGAGTGACCGGCACGGTCAGGCGCTGGCGGTAAATTTCGCTTTTACCGTAAAACTCGTCCTCATGCCATTCGCCTGCGGGCAGCGAAGGTTCGCTAAACGCCGCATCGGCGGACGTCAGCTTTATCTGTTTACGGTAAAGATAGTAACCATCCTTGATTTGCCAGGTCAGATTAAGATCGTGTTGATTCTGCTGAAAATCGAAGGCAAAAGCCTGGTCAGCAGGAACAAAGTTCGAACGGCCAGGGGCGTCGAACAGGCCGGCAATGGCCGAAGTGCTGCAAAGCAGCAGGATCAGCGTAATGATGCGTTGAGCCATGAGAGGTAATCGTTGTCTCCGTGAATAACGGGCAGAACCAGAAGTTCAGGGGTTTGATACGGGTGATGGGACTTCAGGCAGTCCAGCAGCGCCTGCTGATGGGCAAGGTCGGTTTTCAGCAGCATTTGCACTTCATACTCCTGCTCCAGTTTTCCTTCCCAGTAGTAGAGCGATGTCGCTCCCGGCAGGAGAGTGGCGCAGGCGGCGAGTTTTTCCGCCAGCGCTTTGGCCGCCAGGTCCTGGGCGGTCGCTTCATCCGGCGCGGTACAGAGTACAACAACAGCATCAGGCGTAGTCATCGTGAACCTCGTATCAGCGAAAAGAGGCACTATAGCACGCAAGGTGGGGAGGATTAACGCAACGGGCCAGGATCTGGCCCGAATTTGAAGAGATTTACAGCATGATGCCGCCGAAAATAAACCCGAGGATCACGCACAGCGTAATGGCGATGACGCCGGGGATCAGGAAAGCATGGTTAAAGACGTATTTGCCGATGCGGGTTGAGCCGGTGTCGTCCATTTCGACCGCCGCCAGCAGGGTTGGGTAGGTCGGCAGAACGAAAAGGGCGGAGACGGCGGCAAACGAGGCGATGGCGGTAAGCGGGCTCACGCCCAGCATCAGCGCGGCGGGCATCAGCGCCTTGGTGGTCGCAGCCTGGGAATAAAGCAGGGTCGCGGCGAAGAAGAGCACCACCGCCAGCAGCCACGGGTAGTTGTGCAGCAGGTCGCCCGCCACGGTCTGGATATCGCTGATGTGGGCTTTGACGAACGTATCCCCCAGCCATGCGACGCCGAGAACGCAGACGCAGGCGCTCATGCCGGATTTAAAGGTGCTGGCGTTGAGGACTTCACCAGTGTCGATTTTGCAGGTAATGCTTATCAGCGTCGCGATAGTCAGCATAAATACGACGATCGCTTCGTTACGCGGCAGGACCGGGTTCTGGATCAGGCCTACGGTATCGCTAATGGCGGTGGCGTAGAACATCACCGCGATGATACCAATCAGAAACAGTAAGACCGAGCGTCTGGCGTGCGGCTTCAGTTCAAAAACCTGGCTACCGCGCAGTTTGACTTCCCCTTTTGCCAGTCGCTCCTGATAAATCGGATCGTCTTTCAGCTCGCAGCCGAGGAAGTTACAGACGATGGCGGTAAGCATGACGGCAATCAGGGTAACCGGAATACAGATCGCCAGCAGGGTCAGGTAGCTGACGCCCAGCGGCTCAAGAATGCCGGCAAAAAAGACCACCGCTGCCGAAATCGGCGAGGCGGTAATCGCAATCTGCGAAGCGACCACCGCGATAGAGAGCGGGCGCGAAGGGCGGATGCCCTGTTCTTTTGCCACTTCGGTGATCACCGGTAGGGTCGAGAACGCGGTATGCCCGGTTCCGGCAAGTACGGTCATAAACCAGGTGACCAACGGGGCGAGAAAGGTGATGTATTTGGGGTGACGCCGGAGCATTCGTTCGGCGAGACTGACCAGATAGTCCATCCCTCCGGCGACCTGCATGGCGGCGATAGCGGCGATAACCGCCATAATGATTTCAATGACGTCGAAGGGGATCGCGCCGGGTTTAATTTGAAAAACGAGAGTCAGGACGAGGACGCCCAGGCCACCGGCGAAACCGATGCCGATGCCCCCCAGTCTGGCTCCCAGATAAATAGCCAGCAGGACAATAACGAGTTCTGCACCAAACATATATGCCTTCCTTGTTTTATTAACAAGTTGATATTGGGTTGTTGTGATTTAGTAAATCAATAAGAACAAAAAAGGCATGTCATCGCTGACATGCCTGTGGTAAGTCTACTCTGAAGACCTATTGTTCGCTTTCATCGGTGTAACGCTTCGCTTTATAGGCCGGGTGCATCAGGTTCTGCGCAGAGAAGATGTCATCCAGCTCCGCTGCGGTCAGTAGCCCGCGCTCAAGCACCACGTCCCTGACGCTCTTGCCCGTTTCGGCGCAAATCTTGCCGACGATATCGCCATTGTGGTGGCCGATATACGGGTTGAGGTAGGTGACGATGCCAATCGAGTTATAGACGTAGCTTTCACATACCGCTTTGTTGGCGGTAATGCCGCTGACGCATTTTTCCAGCAGGTTGTAGCAGGCGTTGGTCAGAATATGAATAGATTCAAACATCGCCTGGCCAATCACCGGTTCCATCACGTTCAGCTGCAGCTGGCCCGCTTCGGAAGCCATGGTGACGGTGGTGTCGTTACCGATCACCTTGAAGCACACCTGGTTGACGACTTCCGGGACCACCGGGTTAACTTTGGCGGGCATGATGGAAGAGCCCGCCTGCAGTTCAGGCAGATTGATTTCGTTCAGGCCAGCGCGTGGGCCGGAAGAGAGCAGGCGCAGGTCGTTACAGATTTTGGACAGTTTTACCGCCAGGCGCTTCAGGGAACTGTGGACCATCACGTAGGCGCCGCAGTCGGAGGTCGCTTCGATCAGATCTTCTGCGGGTACAACCGGCAGGTTGCTGACTTCCGCCAGTTTTTGTACCGCTAACTGCTGATAACCATCCGGGGTGTTCAGGCGGGTGCCGATAGCGGTCGCGCCAAGGTTCACTTCCAGCAGCAGTTCCGCAGTGCGCAGAATGCATTTGGTCTCTTCGTTAAGCAGAACATTAAACGCGTGGAACTCCTGACCGAGGGTCATCGGCACCGCATCCTGTAGCTGAGTCCGACCCATTTTCAGAATGTCCTGGAACTCAACCGCCTTCTGCTGGAAGCCTTCGCTCAGCTGGTTAATCGCATCGATCAGCTTGAGGATGGAGGCGTAGACCGCGATGCGGAAACCGGTCGGGTAGGCATCGTTAGTGGACTGGCATTTATTAACGTGGTCGTTAGGGTTGAGGTACTGATATTCGCCTTTCTGGTGGCCCATCAGCTCAAGGCCGATGTTGGCCAGTACTTCGTTGGTGTTCATGTTTACGGAAGTGCCCGCGCCGCCCTGGAAGACGTCGACCGGGAACTGGTCCATGCATTTGCCGTTATTCAGGACCTCATCGCAGGCGGCGATAATGGCATTGGCAACGCTTTTGGGGATAGTTTGCAGCTCTTTGTTAGCCTGCGCAGCGGCCTTCTTCACCATCACCATTCCGCGGACAAATTCAGGGATATCGCTGATTTTGTTGTTGCTGATGTAGAAGTTTTCAATCGCTCTCAGAGTATGGACGCCGTAGTAAGCGTCAGCTGGAACTTCCCTGGTACCCAACAGGTCTTCTTCGATACGAATGTTGTTTAACATGTGAACCTTCTCTTTCAAGCTGCCTATGAATTCACCAAATACGCAGAATTTATCGGATCTAGCGCATTTTCTGGCCGCAGATTATTTCCTTAATCGGCCCGGTACCCACGATCATATGCTGATGATAGCGAATATCAGCCGCCCTGATCACTTATTATGTAGTGAATCTTATAAGAATTATTAATCTGTGAAATGGGTCACCGGTTTTCTATTGTTGAAAAAAATAAGCTTTTTTTACGATTGAAAAGTGACGTTTTGGCCCAACATCTTTTTGATGCGAATAGCACATCTATGACTACGGGCGCCGACGCGGGCGTCTGTTTATGAAGGAGACGCCGGTGCGTTGGATTCCGTTAATTGCCGTTTTTTTATACGTTTACATTGAAATCTCGATCTTTATCCAGGTCGCCCATGTGCTTGGCGTCCTGCTGACGCTGATTCTGGTGATCTTCAGCTCGGTGGTGGGGATATCGCTGGTGAAAAACCAGGGTTTTAAAAACCTTATGCTGATGCAGCAGAAGATGGCGGCGGGGGAGAGCCCGGCCGCTGAGATGATCAAAAGCGTGTCGCTGATTATCGCCGGTCTGTTGTTACTTCTGCCGGGGTTCTTTACCGATTTCCTGGGTCTGCTGCTGCTGCTGCCTCCGGTGCAGAAGCATCTGACCTTGAAGCTGATGCCGCATCTGCGTTTTAGCCGGATGCCTGGCGGCGGGTTTAGCGCCGGAACGGGCGGCGGCGATACCTTTGAAGGCGAATATCAGCGTAAAGACGACGAGCGCGACCGTCTCGATCATAAAGACGATCGCCGCGACTAACATCCTCCAGGCCGGTTACTCCGGCCTGGAATACCTCTCTGCCAGCCGGCGCTTCGGTAAAAACAGCCACAGTCCCGCCAGCATGATAAACGCGTACAGACTCTTCCAGCCAACCATCGCCAGAAGCACCAGGCACAGTACGCTGCCAAACGCCGCTAACAGACGATAACGTCCCTGAAGCAGACGGCAGCCCGCCAGCATGCACAGCAAATAGATCATGATAAAAATGCCGTTGGCGTAGACGATCAGCGCATCAAGGTTGATATTGAGTGCATAAATGCACAATGCGCTAATCACGCAGCAGCCGAGGACCGCGTTCAACGCGTTACGCGGAATTTGCCGCGGCGACAGGCGGGACAAATAGCTATCGGGTTTGTGCTGCGCCTGCGACCAGACCAGGCGGGCAAAGCTCTGAATATAAATATTGAGGCTGGCGAAGCAGGCGAGATAGCCGATAACGCAGGCAATCCATAGCGCCTGGACGCCGAACAGGCGTACAACGATATTGGGTAGCGACGCGGCGGCGGCCATCTCCTCGCCAAAGGCATGAAAATGCAGGACCAGCACGGTACAGGCCCAGTAGACTGAACCCGCCAGTAACAGGCCGATCATCAGCGCGCGGGGGAAATCGCGTTCCGGCTGCTTAAATTCAGAGGCCAGGTGCGCGAAGGCCTCAAGACCGACAAAACACCAGAACATCACCGAAAGGGCAGAAAAAAGCTGCGAACTGTCGATATCAGAAGGCGGCGGGAAGGGGATCTGCGCTGGGTTTATCGCGCCGCGCCACCAGATGGCGACAATCAGGGCGACAATCAGCACGGCAACCAGCGTTTGTAGATTGGCGCTGGAGCTGGCTCCGCGAGAACCGACCCACCAGATAATCGCCAGCGTTCCCAGCTCGGCCAGCAGCAGCTGGCTGTCGTGCCAGCCAAAGAGCGCCTGACCAAAGCCGGTGGCGATATGTAGGGCTGCGGGTAACCCAACCGGGATCACCGATAAAAAGAGCCAGCCGGTGACGCGCGCCAGGCGCGGGCCAAAAGCCATATGCACAAAATGCGCTACGCCGCCTGCGCTGGGAAAGTGGCGGCCCAGCGTGGCGAAGACGATAGCGATGGGAAACACCAGTAAAATCAGCGCGGGCCAGGCCCACAGGCTGTTATCGCCGGCGACCAATGCCGCCAGCGCCGGAACGGCGAAAACGCCGGTTCCCAGTAATGATGTGGAAAGTAGCCCCACTCCTTGAGCAAGCCCCAACTCCTGTTTTAAACCACTCATGATTCAACCTTGCGCCCGGCAAAAAAGGGATGGTATCACAATCGCTTTTGCTTATGACGTCAGCTGAGGGCGGCAAATTAGTGTGCGTCTGAGCACGTGGACAAATTTTTTTTTGCTTTTCCCCTTGAAGCGGGAAAATCCCATCCCCATCTCTCAGGGCACTAGCCGGAAAACCGTGTGCGGACCGGCGTCATCCATAACTGATAATGACTTTCTCAAAGGAGAGCTATCAAAATGAGTATTCGTCCGTTACATGATCGTGTGATCGTCAAACGTAAAGAAGTTGAAACGAAGTCTGCTGGCGGCATCGTTCTGACCGGTTCTGCGGCAGCAAAATCAACTCGTGGCGAAATCATCGCTGTCGGTAAGGGCCGCATCCTGGAAAACGGAACCGTGCAGCCTCTGGACGTTAAAGTTGGTGACATCGTCATTTTCAACGATGGCTACGGCGTAAAATCCGAGAAGATCGACAATGAAGAAGTGTTGATCATGTCCGAAAGCGACATTCTGGCAATTGTTGAAGCGTAATCCGCGAACGACACTGAACATACGAATTTAAGGGAAAGATAAAATGGCAGCTAAAGACGTAAAATTCGGTAACGACGCTCGTGTGAAAATGCTGCGCGGCGTAAACGTACTGGCAGACGCAGTTAAAGTAACCCTGGGCCCGAAAGGCCGTAACGTGGTTCTTGACAAATCCTTCGGTGCGCCGACCATCACCAAAGACGGCGTGTCCGTAGCGCGTGAAATCGAGCTGGAAGACAAGTTCGAAAACATGGGCGCGCAGATGGTTAAAGAAGTTGCCTCTAAAGCGAACGACGCTGCAGGCGACGGTACTACCACCGCAACCGTACTGGCGCAGGCTATCATCGCTGAAGGCCTGAAAGCCGTCGCTGCGGGCATGAACCCGATGGATCTGAAACGTGGTATCGACAAAGCTGTCGTAGCCGCTGTTGAAGAACTGAAAACGCTGTCCGTACCGTGCTCTGACTCTAAAGCCATTGCTCAGGTTGGCACCATCTCCGCTAACTCCGACGAAACCGTAGGTAAACTGATCGCTGAAGCGATGGATAAAGTCGGTAAAGAAGGCGTGATCACCGTAGAAGACGGTACCGGTCTGGAAGACGAACTGGACGTGGTTGAAGGTATGCAGTTTGACCGCGGCTACCTGTCTCCGTACTTCATCAACAAGCCGGAAACCGGTGCTGTTGAGCTGGAAAGCCCGTTCATTCTGCTGGCTGACAAAAAAATCTCCAACATCCGCGAAATGCTGCCGGTTCTGGAAGCCGTAGCGAAAGCTGGCAAACCGCTGGTTATCATCGCTGAAGACGTTGAAGGCGAAGCGCTGGCGACCCTGGTGGTGAACACCATGCGCGGCATCGTTAAAGTGGCTGCGGTTAAAGCACCGGGCTTCGGCGACCGTCGTAAAGCTATGCTGCAGGACATCGCAACGCTGACCGGCGGTACCGTTATCTCTGAAGAGATCGGTATGGAGCTGGAAAAAGCGACTCTGGAAGACCTGGGTCAGGCGAAACGCGTTGTTATTAACAAAGATACCACCACCATCATCGATGGCGTGGGTGAAGAAGCTGCGATTCAGGGCCGCGTTACTCAGATCCGTAAGCAGATTGAAGAAGCGACTTCTGACTACGACCGTGAAAAACTGCAGGAGCGCGTGGCTAAACTGGCCGGCGGCGTTGCGGTAATCAAAGTCGGCGCGGCTACCGAAGTTGAAATGAAAGAGAAGAAAGCACGCGTGGACGACGCCCTGCACGCGACCCGTGCTGCGGTAGAAGAAGGCGTGGTTGCTGGTGGTGGCGTAGCGCTGGTTCGCGTTGCTGCTAAACTGGCTGGCCTGACCGCTCAGAACGAAGATCAGAACGTCGGTATCAAAGTTGCGCTGCGCGCAATGGAAGCACCGCTGCGTCAGATCGTTTCCAACGCTGGTGAAGAGCCGTCTGTTGTTGCTAACAACGTGAAAGCGGGCGAAGGTAACTACGGTTACAACGCCGCTACCGAAGAATACGGCAACATGATCGACTTCGGTATCCTGGACCCAACTAAAGTGACTCGTTCTGCTCTGCAGTACGCAGCATCCGTTGCTGGTCTGATGATCACCACCGAGTGCATGGTCACCGACCTGCCGAAAGGCGATGCTCCTGATTTAGGTGCTGCTGGCGGTATGGGTGGCATGGGTGGTATGGGCGGCATGATGTAATCGTGCGCTATACCCCTTAGAAACAAGGAAACCCTCGGGCAGAAATGCTCGGGGGTTTTTCTTTTTGTCGTCTTTTTAGTATAAGGTTGTACATCCGGGCCAGTGCGTCCAGCTCATTGATCGTGGGGAATAACATGCAGGTAAAATATTTAGCAGGGATTGTCGGCGCAGCATTGTTGTTAGCAGGTTGCAGCTCCAGCAACGAATTGACCTCTGGCGGCCAGAACGTACGCTTTGTTGAAGATAAGCCGGGTTCTGAATGCCAGCTGTTAGGAACCGCGACCGGCACGCAGAGCAACTGGCTATCCGGGCAGAATGGGGATGAGGGTGGCTCTATGCGCGGTGCGGCAAACGCCCTGCGTAACCAGGCGGCAGCAATGGGCGGTAACGTGATTTACGGCGTCAGCAGCCCGACGCAGAATCTGCTGTCGAGCTTTGTCCCGACCGATAGCCAAATGAACGGCCAGGTTTATAAGTGCCCGAACTGATTTAACTGCGGGTTATCCCTCTCCTGATGGAGAGGGGAACCCGGGCAACGGCTGGAAAGGTAGAGCCGTTTTCTACGTCCTTGTAGATGCCCAAATTAGTAACTAATTAAGCCTGGTTTGCATTTTAAGACAAAATGCGTGTAATTGGTCCAGACATTCCTCTTTTGTTAATATTTTCCCCGGTTGGCATGCGATGACCTCATAAAAGGTTTCACATAGCGGATATTTTTCCTGGATAGCTTTAAATTGCGGAGTTAATTTAGCCACTTTCTGAGTGATACTTTCTATGTCATGCGGGTTTGATAGGGCATTAACTTTAATTACTGCACCTGCGAGATTACTTTTTCCTTGCTCAGTTTCGAAGCAATAAACTACTGTAACATAGTCTGAATAAATGTCTTTTTTCCATGGTTCATGATGCACTTCTTTATAATTTAAGCATTCAAGATTCGTTAAATCAACGGAGTAAATTAAAATAAAATCGAGCAATGAACCAATGAGTTGTGTGATCTCATTATCTCCGATAGTATTAAATGATTGTTGAATTGCAACGATAATGAATTCAGTTTGAGTGTCATCTATATCTAGCGTTATTATTTTATCATTTTGTAATATAGCAACAAGTGTAAATTTATCATTTTTGAACTTTGGGGCTAAGCCTGTAACTAAGTATCCTGGATCGGGCTGCATGGCTTCTGCAGTGACAATCTCAGGCGTATTCGCAGATAATGACTCAATGCTGGCCATGATTTTAGATTTATATACTTCATGGTTATCAGATAAATACTGGGAAATTTTAAGCATCCGGAAGCGTAGAATGATTAGTAAGTCAATTAATGTAGTGACTTGCATATACATTATATGCTGCTTATCGTTAGTATCTTTAATTTTGAACATCATTAGACACAGATGTTCTCCATGTTTAATCGGTGCAGTGTTGAGTCCTTTGAGTATCATATTATATGGTCCTTATTTAGCAGGATTACGACATAGATATATATTCAGACAAATCAATGACACGGTCTGCTGATGCAATTGTGGAGGGGCGATGTGCAACTATAACTCGTGTGATACTTAAATTGGAGATAGAATTATTAATACTAGCCTCGTTCCCAAGGTCAAGATGACTTGTAGCTTCATCCATAAATAAAATTCCTGGTTTACGATACAACGCTCGTGCAATTAATAGTCGCTGTTTCTGCCCGCCAGAGACACCGGTACCTAATTCACCAATAAGTGTTTCATAGCCCATAGGCATTTTCATTATTTCATCATGAATATTGCTGTAACGTGCACATTCAATAATCAAATCTTCATCAGCATTATCCTCGAACCCACTAATGTTTTCAGCAATGGAACCAGAAAATAAACGGTCTTCCTGTAAAACGCATGCCGTACTTAGACGATAGTTATTTAGACCTATTTTATTAACATCAAGATTGTCTGCCAGTACATCACCGTAAGTAGGAGAAAGAAGACCACACATGACTTTCAATAAAGTAGTTTTTCCAACGCCGGAAGGCCCGACAATAGCTATTGATTCCCCGGGATTAATCGTTATATTTAGATTCTTGAAAATAGGCTGAGAAAAAGAATCATACTGATAACTTAAATTTTTAACTTCAAGCTTAATGCCTTTATCTTGCTGGAATACTCGTCGGACGGGCATTTCTGCTTCTGGCTCACAAAATACAATTTCAGAAAGTCTCTCATTATGTAGGGATAACATACGAAGCTGCATAAAGAGATCGATAAGACTGGATGCGCGTTGAGAAAATTGCCCTCGATAGGCATTGAAAGCCATAAACATCCCTAAAGTCATATTATTATCAATTACTGCCAGCGCCCCAAGCCAAAGAATTACAACTTGATCTATAGATGAAATTAAAGTATTAACTCCACCAAACATCATATCGAAGCGGGTTTGTTTTATTCCTGCATTACAGGAGTCAATATTAAGATTTAACCAGTGGTGTGAGCGCCTTTCTTTAAGATTTAAAGCTTTGATTGTTGCAATACCATAAAGAGATTCCATAAAGTGTGAACTGGAACGTGCTCCTTTTATTACCTGTTCTTCAGATACCCGACGGTAAAATCGATAGGTGGCTAATCGCATAATGGCATAGCACATTGTAAACCCTACGACTACCCAGACGAGCCACCCACCATATAAAGTCAACATAATTAAAAGACCTATGGTCATTATGCTGTCAATAATACCGGTAACTATACTATTAGTAAAAGTGGAACGAATAACATCTAGTGATGAAAAACGTGATTGAATATCGCCTAAATGCCGTTTTTCAAAAAATGATAAGGGCAAGCGAGTCAGATGGTCAAAAAGTGAAGTTTTCCATTGTATATTTGTAAGGGTATTTAGCGTTAAGGATGTCCATGCCCTTAGCATACTGATAAAAGTACGAAATAATGTGAAGGAAACCAATCCAATACAAATAACCGCAAGTAAACTTTGATCATGAGCCATGATAACATGGTCCGTAACCATTTGCGTACCTACCGGAAGTAAAAGGCCAATGGCCTCAATGACTATCGAAAAAGCAAAGATTTTTACAAGTGTGCTTTTCAAACCAACAATGTTACGCATTAGATCAAGTAAGCGTAAACGAGATTTTACCTGCTCTTGCTGAAAATTTTGATCTGGCCAAAGTTCGAGGGCTATACCTGTAAAATAATTTGACATTTCTTGCATGCCAATAATGCGCTTGCCGAGTGCTGGATCATGCACAATAAAACTATTTTTACGTACCTTGGTCAATACAACATAATGATTCATCCCCCAATGAATAATACAGGGGAGTTTTAATTGATTAACTTCGTCAATATCTAATGATAATGCTCTGCTTTTTAATCCAGCCCGCTCAGCTGTTTTACTAAGAGATAATAATGTGACGCCTTGAGTAGGGCTACCATATCGTTGACGGAAATTAAATAAATCTATATTTAGACCATGAAAAGCAGATATCATCGCCAGGCATGCGATACCGCATTCAGCAGCTTCTGACTGTAAAATTACTGGGATTTTTTTTCTCAGTGAGAAATTAAGCTTGTCAGTGATTGTTTTAAATAATGTATCAGTCATGGATTGGGCCACTCACACTCTGAGAAATTTTGTATATTGGTGTAAACATCCACATATAAAGTGGACGCTCCTCAAGAAAAACAATAGCCTGAGCTTTTAGGCCATTTGATAATTCCAGAGTTTTGCCATTATAAATGAATTGATTGTTTTTAATTTTGACTATAGCTTTATACAGTGCGAGTTCCTGTTGATTAGAACCTGTTGCAACATTAGTATATTCGGACATTTCTTGCCGAGAGGCTGGCACCGAAGATATTGATATCACTTTCCCGGGGAATTGGCCAAATTTATCTGACGGGAAGGCATCGTAACGTATATTAACAATGTCTCCAGATTTTACATAGGGTATTGCATTGTTGGGTAGCCATAATATCAAAAAATATTCAATATTCCCTGTTGGTTTTATTTGAGCGAGACTGCTTCCTTTATCAACCATTTGTCCTGCAGTTACAGCTACTGATTCAATTTTACCATCTGATGTTGCTTTGATGACAAGATTACCATTGGCATTTGATTCTACACGCTGATTTTTAAAATCATTGATTTGGTTTTTTTGATTAGAAATTTGGTTGTCATAATCTGCAGCTTTAGTCACTATGTCACTTTTTAGCTGTGTCAACTGAGACTCAAGTTGCATTCTTTGGCTAATGAGCGATTGGTATGTACTCTGTTGTTGGAAGTAAAGAGAATGTTGATAATTATACTGATCTTTAGTAATTAAACCTTGCTTGAGATATTGATCATAACTGGAAAGGTTTTCTTTCATTTTTTTTAGACCAGAGTCAGCGTTGGCTAACATTTTGGTAGTCTCTTTAAGGGAAGTAGAATATTGATTAACCTGAGTATTTAATGCATCTAAGGTTTCTTCTTTGTTTATCAAAGTTTTTTCAATGATTTCTTCCGCATTAGTTATTTTTTCAGTAATAACAGCTGACATGGTGTCAGTGACGTTGCCGTTAACGGTTGAGCGTGAGATATCAAGCTCGTAAAGAGGGGTGCCTTTTTTAATGATATCGCCAATGTTAACATATTTCTTTACCACAAATCCTTGTTGCGGTGCAAAAACATTAATAGAGTGAGGAAGCGTAATTACTTCACCACGCACATCTATTCTTTGCGTATAGCAACAGAATTTAAGCGTGAAAATCAAAACGCATAGAAAAAATAATGATATTGAAAGAATAGCCCATGCAGGCATTCCCGCTAATAATAATGCTTTTCCTTTCCAATGGTTTTTCTTATGTTCAATCGCTTCCTTGCGATAGAGTTTTTTATTCATAGATAATCACTTATTTATGTTGATATTAATTTTTGATTTTTTATAAAAAGAAACTTAAAAAGCATACAGTAAAAACTGTATGCTTTAAGTTATAAACTAAAAGAAATTAAGACGGTTTATAAGCGCCGGAAGAGCCATCAAGAACACCTTCAATGATGCCAGTTGACATATCATTAATGTATTCAGTACCTCTGTATACGCCCATTACAGCGCCCCAGATGCCACCCTGGATTGCTCCCCAGATAGCGCCAATACTGGTACTAATAACGCCAATGCCAAGCATGCCGCCACCTTTACCATTACCAGTAAGGCCACCCTGCAAGCCGCCTGCCGCTGAATAAGCAACTAAGCCAAATATTCCACCAAGGACGCTATCAACAAGAGCACTACCAAAACTTTGGGTTCCATCGATAAGCTGCTGAAGACCAGCACCAGAAACATCATTCATTTCAATAATAGTTAGTTCTTTCATTATATTTCCCTTTAGTGATATTCCTACGGACTAATATCATGTGCAATCAAAAGATTATTTTGATTGTAATACGTGCAAATGTACACCTACCAATAATGCTATTCGCGATAGGTCGCAGAGAAATATAGACTATAAAAAAATATTTCCAATATATTTATTGCATGTTCATATTGAATTTTACTACATCATGTACTAGCTTACACAATTCACATTACGTTGTTTTGTGAAATGAATATATATTGAGTTAAGTAATTATCTATCATGAATGGTTTGATATATAACGCTCTTAACTAAAAACGTGAGTTTTATTTATTGGATTTATTGCTGTTTATAGAACTGATGAATGTGGCTATTTTACGTGGAGAGGGGGATAAGTTAGTTTAAATGGGTAAATGTGTTCTTAGAATTACTACGCTACACCAAGATATGAAAATCACTATTGGTGTAGCGTACTTATTATACGATGCTATTTTTCCTGGAGGATAATTTCGAATTGACCTTTAACCTCCCCGGTAGTGCCAACTGAAACATCATCTGAGAGTTTATAGTAATCAGCGGTAAGTTCTAAAGTTTGGTTTTTTGCCATACTCCTGTACTCATAGCTATCCAGATCATAAAATTTAATTGGGCTTGCTCCTTTTTTAATTATAAAACCAACATTTTTTGCTCCACTTGGTAGTGCGTTTAGCAATACACCGTCAGTCGTAGATGAGTTCTCTGTAATAGGGTTGAACCAGTATAGATAGTTAAGGCCTACTTCTGAGTCTGGACAGCTAATGTCTAATGTTATTTTTTTCTGTTTACCTGTGGCAGCTCCTTGCCCTAATGCTTTCAACTGAGATACATCTATACTCTGTAGCATCACAGTGCTCCCGCCTCGCGGGTTAACATTACATGTTGTTTCTTTAAATCTTATAGAGCTTAGATTGATGTTAATTTTTAATAATTGCGAACTATTAGGGTTACCTGTACCTTGCGTTTGGGAACCTGGAGCTCCGGCTAAAAAATATACAGTAATTAAACCAGGTAATTGATTTTTTGTAATCGGACCTGTTTTAACTAACCAAACAGTGACTTGTCCCGAAATACTTGTTTTAGAATAAGTGTGACTGTTGGCCGGTATAGGATCGTTCAACTTGGCAGGAATAGGCCGTCGAATTGTGCCAATTGTTATATCTGACATTTGATAACCGATGCCAGGAATTCCTGTAGCGTAAACCGGCATATTCTGGACTCCAGTTACGCCAGTATCAATATCATTTGTACTTCTTATAACAAAGATATCATCAGGAGCACAACCCGAATATGTTTTAATATCAGTAACATTACCACCGCGAACAGCAGTAGCCAGTATTGAACCATTTGGTAGTGTTGAGTCAGCAAGGATGGCTGTAGTGCCGAAGTTAACCGTTATTCCACCACCACCACTTCCATACTTTTGACAATTTGCTTGCGCTTGCCAGCTAATGCCGCTTATCAAAATAACTAAAATAAATAAATTTTTCATAGTATTCGTTATCCCTATTAACGGCAAACAGCAGTAGCTTGCGTGATGCCTTCGATCACCGGTACCAGGCTATATGTCGCTTTACATTGCTGCTCTGTTTTAGTTCCCCATTGAGCGTAAACTTCACCATTATCTTTCAGGCCTGACAGATAGACCATGCCGCCATCAGAAACGATACTGGCTTGAGCCTTTTTATCTGCTGTTAAGGTTACCGTAGCACCATAAGGAACATTATCGCCCGATGTCCTTTTCAGTATCAGGAACGCACGACGACCAATATTTCCCTCGAAATTTGCCCGTACGATTGCCGCGCGAGTAGGAACTACTTTTTGGGTAGTATTTGGCAGTTCCATATTATCACTCAGGGTAGTGTTATCTAAGGTCACGCTGGTACGATGGTATGGTGTGACGTAAGGGATAATAGCATAACCGCGATAATCAGTTTCAATGGTTGCATCGTTCTCGAGACGAACATGATCTAAACCTGGCGCTTTGACTAATACGGAGGTTTCGGACATCTCCTGACCTAACGTAACGCCATCAGCATGAACCAATATCCCGCCGTTCAAGCCATAATTCAGTAGTTGGCTATGTTTGCCATAGCTGTACCCACCATTAACTGAGCCCATTGAACCACGGTAATTGCTATATACGCCACCGCTGGCATCTTCCCGGTTGCTATAACCTTGCTGAACGTTCCAGTCCAGATTATGATTCTCCAGCGCTACGCCGCTAAGAGATACATACTCATCTGTAGATCCAGGGCTGCTGTTAGTCACGTTATAGGTTGCATAGGTGTTCGGCAGCCAGTCACCTAGCGGCACTGTGATATTAAAGGAAACTACGTGGTCGTCTTCTACAGTGCGGCTTGAGCCGTTACTGCCCCAGGAATAACGGCTATAGCTATAACCTGCATAATAGTTAAAGCGACGGAATCCACCATTGTAGCCAACGTTTAATGAGTTGTTGTGGCGATTGCTATCCCAATAGTCCTCGAATATGCCGGATACGGAAAGACTGCCTAAACCAGCCCCCAGGCTTTGGCTGACGGTAATATTGGTGCGGTTACGTATCGAGTGAGACGTATAACCACCATAACGGTTGTTATAAGAATTCATCACATCGGTAAGTGTATTAAAGCCGGAAGTTGAATAGCGATAACCAGCGACGGTAATATTAGTACCGGTTTCAATAATATTTTTACCATATCGGATGCGCCAGGACTGCCCGGACGTTTTATCCGCATCTTTCTTCTTAGACCACGCTTCGGTGACGTCAGCTGAAAGTGCGCCGATATCGCCAAGGTTTTGCCCAACGCCAAATGCCAGCGCCTGATAGTTAGATGCTGCCTGTATACCGGTATAAAACGTTGTATTACTTAACGCGCCATAGCTTATGGTGGCCTGCGTAAAGGGTTTTTCATCAATATTGTCGTCATAGGGACGATATTGACCGCTGGTAATTTCATACTCCATCTGGCCTTCTCTGAGCATCAGCGGCAGAGAAGCGTATGGCACGACGAAGTTTTGACGGGAACCATCGGCTTCTTCTACGGTAACGTACAGATCGCCGTTACCGCCGGTAGAGTAGAGGTCGGTTATTTCAAAGGCACCGGGAGCAACAAAAGCCTGGTAAATCTGATAACCATTCTGTTTGATAACGACACGGGCGTTAGTTCTGGCAATGCCGCGAACAATTGGCGCGAAACCGCGTAGGCTTTCCGGGATCATGTCCTCGTCTGTCGCCAGCTGAACCCCTGTAAAGGGCACGCTATCAAAAATGCTCGACAGGGATGAGCTTTCCCCCATTACCAGCGTGCTCTTTAATGGAATGATGCTGCGCTGAGCATACAGATAAACGGAGTCCCAATCGCTTTTCGCTCCTGCTGATTTATTCCAGGTGCTAAGGTTTCGAAGTCGCCATGGCCCGATATTCAGCCCGGACTGCAGGTTAAGGTTATAATATTCGTTATTGGCCTCGTAGTCTTTGCCTGAACTGAACTGATAATTGGTCAGCAATGCGTTGATCCCGTCATCATATTCTTCAGGAGGAACAAAACCTTGTGCTTTAGTTGACAGTGCTGCTTGCGGTATAGAGATAATCAGCTGTTGAGTATTGAAGTTAAAATCGGTTGTAAAGTTAGGAATGATACTCGAGTCCACACACCCGTTAGTGTCCTCTTTTAGAGCCGGGAATGCTTCAGAGCGTAAACCATAGCTAATTAACTTAGCCATGCTCAGGCACGGAACCAGTTTCAAATCGCCCGAAGCAGGATCTTTTTTTTCGACAAACCGAATATCAGCTGTTTCCTGTAGGTCGTTATTTAAAATCACATCAATGCGATATTCACCCGGTGCCTGAGCATCTTTCGATGCGTATAAGGATAAGTCCGGTATTGAAGAGGGATCGTTTTGACCAACTGATTTTATAAAATCAGGATCAAAGAAATCACGCGCCAGGGCATTGTTGCACAAACCGAGGGCTAACGCAGGAACAAGCACGAAAAATGTGTGGGACACACCAGAAAAAACACTATCCCTTTTTTTTATTAAAATAGACATACTTTTCACCCTGGCCGATCGAACAGAACAAAATTATATTGATGATGAATAGGCAGAACCCGTGCCTCCATTGTCAGTAGCAACTTTCCACTCTATTTCTGAACCATTAACACCAGCTGGCAAAGGGAATTCTTTGGTAGTAAATGCATCTATATTATTAACGGAACCACTGATTTCCTTACCATTGATTTTTATAGATTTAAAATAGATAAAGAATGGCGTCGGATTTTTTAACGTGATTTTATTACTTGATTTATGCCACTCTAGTTTTTTTGCTTCTTGGTTGACTGTCAGATCCTGTAAGGACAATGGGCGGTAGATAAGACGCATTCTATGGCGTACAGCTAATTGAATCTTATTTTTATCAGTATCCGCGTCATTGGTTGGCGGGATAGACATAACATTGAAATAGTAAACAGTCTCTCGATCCTTAGGCGCATTGGTTATATGGGCGTTAGGAAATATTCGTAACGTATTCTTCTGTTTTGCTTCCAGACGAAAAAGTGGGGGAGTCACCATAAAAAGAGAGTTTTGGCTACCTTCACGGGGCTCAACCCATGACTTGATTAAATAAGGAATGTCATCTTTATTTTCCAGGTTGGCGCTTATCTCTCTCGAGCCCTCTTTAAAAAGATGTCGTGTAGAGTCCACGACTACACCGCTATGGGCAAAAAAACTAGCTGAAAGAGAAAAGGCTGCCACTATTTTTAATGATGACTTCAACATAATTCATTCCCTGAATACAATAATAGGGCTTACCAGTGGTAAGCCCTGCTGAGTATTAATAGTTGATAGTAAAGGTTGCAACACCTTTAACAGCACCCTCGGTTACACCGTTCGCTGTTTTAACATATGCTGCTTTATAACGCATATAAGACGGAGTGCCTGCGGTATAAGCGATAGTTTTTGCAGTTGTGCCAGTAAAGCTAACGCGTGAACCGTCGGTATTAATAACGGTTACAGCGGCGTTAGTTGCTGGGCTAACCGCGGTGTTAGTCAGAACATTATCCTGACCGCTGATATAGTCACCAGTTACAGTAACGTTCAGGTTACCAGTGTAATCAGTTGCACCTTTCTGACAGTCTTCGATTTTGTACTCAATATCTTTAGCCAGCGCCATATATGGAGTGTTAACCCCCTGACTTTCCAGGATAGAGGCTTTTACATCATCCAGAGTTAAGGAACCGCCTTGGATCTGAGCTGATGGAGTAACGTTACAGGATTCACCAGTATTGGTTACGTTGCCGAGAATTGTCAGTTGAGAACTGTTCCCTGCCGCGAAAGCCTGTGCGCTCAGAACTGCAGATGCAGCGACCATTACAGCTACGATTGTTTTTTTCATTTATTTAATCCATTTATAAAAGCTTAAAAATTCCTGAATAGATGCCTGGCTTGGTTATCAACTATAACTATTGTTAATAATTAACTAGTAGTTAATGACTGACTGACCTTTATCTGCGCCTGAGCCCTATCGTTTCCTTTCGCTCGTCCTTATGCCAGTCTTCAGGCTTTATAGGCTTGAGCGACGACGAATTTAAATGGAAGGGGGGCAAAATGCATGTGAATTTTATCTAAAATTTATTTAAAACTTGAATTGTCATTAGTTCATGTTTTGTTGTCTGTTTAGTAATGGTTTAAGATGGCTAGTATAATAATGGCGCCATCGTCTCTTTGCCTAAAAATAACATGTTAATCTTGTTCATGTCGGACGGATAACGTGGTTTTTTTGTCTGCAGTCAACTAACTCCGGTTGTGAAAAGGATTTTCTGGCCTTTGACGATGAACTCTATGTTTATTTGTTGTGATTTCACATATCCAATAAAGGAAGGGATAACATTATGGTATTCAACGAATATATCATTAATAATGAAGTTATTTTTGATACAAATGTGAATAAGCTAAAACCATTAGGTGAGCACGGTGATAGCGTTGCTCTAAATGCACCTACCGCGCGTTGTCTTCAACTATTGCTGGAAAGCAATGGAAAAGTTATATCTCGTGAGGAGTTTTTAGATACAGTGTGGAAAACGAGAGGCGTTGTTGTCTCGCAAAATACGTTCTATCAAAATATTTCGCTATTAAGAAAGTCACTACTAAAAGCTGGATTATCGCAAGATATCATTGTTACTGTACGGCAGCGTGGCTTTGTTTTGGCAGCAGATTCCCACGTTGATTTTTTGTCCAGAACCGATGAGGAAGAGTCAGGAAATTTAGAAAACATACCGATAATAAGCAATGTTGCTCCTCTCATGGCGGAAAGGAAGGTGCTTGATAACCCCGCAAGGCCTCCAGAGTTACATATAAATGATAATAATAAGCAGCCAGCTTTGAGTTTGCCGGGCTGGTTTTTGCTGCTACTGGTAGCCTTAATAGCAACCAATATACTTTCTTTAATATTATGAATAAAATTAATATGTGCTTAGGCTATTCTTTTATACGTATATGTAATATTTAGCTGGGTTGATTTTTTCACGTGAAGTAATGTTGCATTTGCGTTCTGATGTCAGTCAGTGACTGCATCCTGATAGTGTCTGCCAGGCCGGGCCCGGCAGACATATTGATTAGCGCTGTTTTAAGCCCAAATCCAGCGGTGTTTTGCTCGGTTCACCACCGGTTTCCCGTGCAAGTTTTGGTACTAAATAACCAGATACCATCGTGAGCAGTTCACGCATAATCTTCCTCGCCTCTTCGTCGCTGACCATAAAATGTGCTGCGCCCTGCACTCTATCCAGAACGTGAAGGTAATAAGGCATGACTCCGGCATCGAATAACGCATTGCTTAGATCGGCGAGCGTGCGCGCGTCATCGTTTACGCCGCGCAGTAGTACGCTTTGATTAAGTAAAGTGACGCCAGCTATACGCAGACTCTTCATCGCGGTACGAAAAGCCGCATCTATTTCGTTAGCATGGTTGATATGGTTCACCAGCAGTACCTGCAACGATGAAGCAGAGATACGCGCAACCAGCGTATCGGTAATGCGCGCAGGAATCACAATGGGCAACCGACTGTGGATACGCAGGCGCTTAATATGCGGGATGGCTTCCAGCTGCGTAAGCAGCCAGTCTAGTTCAGGGTCTTTCGCCATCAGCGGGTCACCACCGGAAAAAATGATTTCATCCAGCTCTGGATGAGACGCAATGTACTCCATGGCCATCTGCCAGTTGCGCTTATTACCCTGGTTTTCAGCATAGGGAAAGTGGCGGCGGAAGCAATAACGACAATTAACCGCACAGCCGCCTTTAACCAGCAGTAACGCGCGGTTGCTGTATTTATGCAGTAGACCAGGCACAACGCTGTGCTGTTCTTCCAGCGGATCGGTGGTAAATCCCGGAGCATTAACAAACTCCTCCCGGGAGGTAAGTACCTGACGGAGAAGTGGATCGTTGGGGTTTCCTGGTTCCATACGGGCAATAAATGCCCGCGGGACACGCAGTGCGAACAGGCGCCTGGCATCGCGTCCCGCCAATAGATTCGCATCAGCGTCTACATTTAAAAGATGCAGCAGTTCATCAGGACTGGTCACAACATCGGCAAGTTGCGTTAACCAATCTTCTCTGGATGGGGTATTTAGGGTTACAATATGCGCCATTTTGTGGCTTAGCTACCAATTAACAAAGTTTCAGAGGGCCTTATGGCGACTTACTATAGCAACGATTTTCGTGCCGGTCTTAAAATCATGATGGATGGCGAACCTTATGCAGTTGAAGCCAGTGAATTCGTTAAACCAGGTAAAGGCCAGGCTTTTGCGCGCGTTAAGCTGCGCCGCCTGCTGACGGGTACCCGTGTAGAGAAAACCTTCAAGTCTACGGATTCTGCTGAAGGCGCGGACGTTGTCGATATGAACCTGACTTACCTGTACAACGAGGGTGAGTTCTGGCACTTCATGAATAACTCTACTTTTGAACAGCTGGCCGCTGACGCTAAAGCCGTTGGCGACAACGCTAAATGGCTGCTGGATCAGGCTGAATGTATTGTGACTCTGTGGAACGGTCAGCCAATCTCCGTTACGCCGCCGAACTTTGTTGAGCTGGAAATCGTTGAAACCGATCCAGGCCTGAAAGGCGATACTGCTGGTACCGGCGGTAAACCTGCAACTCTCTCCACTGGCGCCGTGGTTAAGGTTCCGCTGTTCGTACAGATCGGCGAAGTCATCAAAGTGGATACTCGCTCTGGCGAATACGTATCCCGCGTGAAGTAATTTATGCGCTGAGATGGTTGGCGCAGCGTTTCGCTGCGCCCTCTACCGAGCGTAGACGCAGGCAGGGAAGATGGCTCATAAATTAAAACTTCCGGTACTACTATTATTACTAAGCTGCGCTCTTCTGGCCGGATGCAATACGGCTCGCGGCGTCGGTGAAGATATCCAAAGTCTGGGCCATGTCATTTCTCATGCTGCCAGTTAACCTGATTTCATCAGGAAATCCTCATTCACAATTAGTTTCTCCGTTTGGCTCAATCCTTTTAACCTCTTTTTCTCTTAAAAATCGCCGCGTTTCCCTCATCCTGGACCAGTTTGTCTATGCTTATAGAGCACGATAACTAAAACTGGTTAATAAGGATGACATTATGGTAAAAAAAGCGATTGCAGCGTTCTTTACGGTTTTGGCTCTTTCCTCTGTACTGACTGCATGTAACACCACGCGCGGTGTTGGTCAGGATATTTCAGAAGGCGGCAGCGCGATTTCGGGCGCCGCGACCAAAGCTCAGCAATAGACCATAGCGGTACGGCCGCTGGTCGTACCGTTCTTCCTCACCTTAGTCACGTCGTGTATAATTCCTGTGAAATATCATCTGCCTTACGGGACGACCTGTAAGCGTTTCACATCTGGGGACGGCCCCATCAAAGGAGCCATATGTCCTGGTTAGTTCTGTTTATCGCTGGTCTGCTGGAAGTCGTCTGGGCAGTCGGTCTGAAATATACCCACGGTTTTAGCCGCCTGGTGCCAAGCGTGATAACGATTGCCGCCATGGTCATCAGCATGGCGCTGTTGTCATGGGCGATGAAAACGTTGCCCGTAGGGACGGCTTACGCCGTTTGGACCGGAATAGGCGCGGTCGGCGCAGCCGTGACGGGTATTATCCTGCTGGGCGAATCCGCCAGCCCGATGCGCATTGCCAGCCTGGCGTGCATTGTGATTGGCATCATTGGCCTGAAAATGAGCGCGCATTAATACTGCTGATTGACCCATAGTAGTTTGCTCACGTCGAATCCTTGCCGGGTAGCGATATCCAGCATCTGCTGCTTCACTTCCGGCGGGATTTTCGGCGTGCGCGCAAGTAGCCAGAGATAGTCGCGATCGGGTCCACAAACCAGCGCGTAGCGATAATCCTTATCCAGCGCTATCACGCTATAACCGCCATAGAAGGGGCCGAAAAATGAGACCTTCAGCGCGGCGCGAGTGGGTTCCCCGGTAAAATAAGCTACGCCATCGGTTTTTTGCCACATACCCCGATCGGGGTTGTAGCCTTTATTTACCACGTTCAGCCCGCCATCATCGCGCAGGCTATACGTTGCGGTGACTTTTTCCAGGCCGCTTTCAAAACGGTGATCGAAGCGGGCAATCTCATACCAGGTACCAAGATAGCGTTGAGCGTCGAAGGGGCTAACCACGGTTACGCCAGGAGGCGGTGCCGGCGTAGTACAGGCTACAAGCAGAAATGAAGCGGCAACAACCGCAATAACGGGTAGCAGACGCATAATTTTTTCCTTGCCAGTTTTAAGCTAAGTGTAGAGTCAGGCAGGAAAAATGCGGCAGAATTTTCTTGAGAAGCGAGCCCGGTAACAGAATGCTACCGGGCTTATTGCAGCTGAGGTAAAAGCCGCGTACGGCTATCCGTTTAGATGAACAATATGCCGACGAGGGTGACGACGGTCAGAATCGCCGCGAGTCCATAGAAGACCCACTTACCGTTGGGTACGTGAATTTTCAAATCGTGCATCGCATGGTGAATACGGTGAAGCCCGCACCACAGCGGCAGAACAATCATCAGGAAAATGAATGCACGGCCAATAAAACTATGGGCAAAAGCCAGTACGCGTTCATAGCTGAATGCGTCAGCAGGCGCGAGGCCCAGCGGCAGCATAATACCTACCAGCAGCACAATGACGGGGGCGATAATCGCTCCCCACATGCCGCCAGCGCCAAACAGCCCCCAGAATACCGGCTCATCCGAACGTTTTGGATTGGGATTAATCATTCCAGCCTCCTTACCAGAACAGCGCGACAAACAGGATCACCACGGTGACGACCGCAGTGACGACCCAAAGCCCTTTAATAATTGGCTCTGGCCCCATTTTCTCGCCTTTAAGGATAATATTGGCGGCTTTCGGCGCCAGCTCAAACCAGGTTTTGGTATGCAGCAGCGCGGCTGCAAGCGTGATCAGGTTCAGGATCACGACAATCGGGTTTTGCAGAAAACCGATATAGCCCGCCCAGCTCTCCGCGCCATGCTTCAGTGCGAACAGCCCGTAAATCAGCACGATGCTGAACCAGACCGTGGGTACCGCCGTTCCTTCACGCAGCATATAGAAGCGATAAAACGGCAGCTTTTTCCACCAGGTGGACGGCATCGGCCGCACGTAGGGTTTGCGTTTAGTCGTCATACAGCACTCCTTAGCGTGGTTTCAGGGTGGCGATAAGAAAGTCTTTCGAGCTTTCTACCTTGCCCTGCTGGATCGCGGCCGCCGGGTCGACGTGTTTCGGGCAGACTTCGGAGCAGTAGCCTACGAAAGTACATGTCCAGACGCCATTCTGGCCGTTAAGCTGCGCCATACGTTCCTTTTTACCGTGGTCGCGGCTGTCTTCGTTGTAGCGATGGGCGAGGGTGATCGCCGCCGGGCCGATAAACTCCGGATTAAGACCAAACTGCGGACAGGCCGCATAGCACAGGCCGCAGTTGATGCAGCCGGAGAACTGGTGGTACTTGGCCATTTGCGCCGGCGTCTGCGTGTTCGGGCCCTGATCGGGCGTGCGCGGGTTGCCAATGATGTACGGCTTAATGGCTTCCAGGCTTTCGATAAAGTGGGTCATATCGACCACCAGATCGCGCTCGATTGGGAAGTTGGCCAGCGCCTCGACTTTAATACCTTTGGTGTATTCGCGCAGGAAAGTTTTACAGGCCAGCTTTGGCACCTTGTTCACCATCATGCCGCAGGAACCGCAAATCGCCATGCGGCAGGACCAGCGGTAGCTGAGGTCTGGCGCGAGGTTGTCCTTGATGTAGCCCAGGGCATCAAGCAGTGAGGTTTGCTCATCGTAGGGAACTTCATAGAAAGCGCTGTGCGGTGCGATGTCCACTTCCGGGTTGTAGCGCACCACTTCGACTTTCATATTTTTCATCTCAGCCATTCGTCGTCTCCTTCTTCTCGGCTGCTTCCGCTTCCGCACCGTACACGCGTTTTGCCGGCGGCAGAGTGGTGATTTTCACATCACTGTACTCCAGACTGGTATTACCGTCGGCATCGCGGAAGGCGAGGGTATGCTTGAGGAAGTTGACGTCGTCACGCTCGGTGCAGCCTTCGTCCAGACGCTGATGCGCGCCGCGGGACTCTTTACGCGCGAGGGCGGAATGCGCCATACATTCGGCGACGTTCAGGCCATGGCCCAGTTCGATGGTGTACAGCAGGTCGGTATTGAACACGCTGGAGGTGTCGGTGATACGCACGCGCTTGAAGCGCTCCTGCAGCTCGGCCAGCTTATCAACCGTTTTCTGCATAAGCTCCGGCGTACGGTAGATACCGCAGCCTTCTTCCATTGACAGGCCCATTTCGTCACGAATCTTGGCCCAGTTCTCGTTACCTTCCTGATTAACCAGATCTTTCAGGCGGTTCTCGATATCGACGACCTGCGCGTCCAGCGCGGCGCTATTGGCTTCGCCCGCTTCGGTTGCGCGCTGCATGGCCTGTTCTCCGGCCAGACGGCCAAACACTACCAGCTCCGCCAGGGAGTTGGAGCCAAGGCGGTTGGCGCCGTGCAGGCCGACCGAAGAACATTCGCCCACGGCAAATAGCCCTTTGATGCGGGTTTCACACTGCTGGTCGGTTTCGATCCCGCCCATGGTGTAGTGCGCGGTCGGACGTACCGGAATGGGATCTTTCACCGGATCGACGCCAACGTAGGCCTTCGAGAGTTCGCAGATAAACGGCAGACGTTCAAGCAGCTTTTTCTCGCCCAAATGGCGCAGATCGAGATAGACCACATCGCCTCGCGGCGTGGGGATCGTGTTGCCCTTACGCCATTCGTGCCAGAAAGCCTGGGATACTTTATCGCGCGGGCCCAGCTCCATATATTTATTTTTCGGTTCGCCCAGCGGAGTTTCCGGACCCATGCCGTAATCCTGCAGATAGCGGTAGCCGTTCTTGTTGACCAGAATACCGCCTTCGCCGCGGCAGCCTTCCGTCATCAGAATTCCGGAACCCGGGAGACCGGTGGGGTGATATTGCACGAACTCCATATCGCGCAGCGGTACGCCGTGGCTGAGCGCCATACCCATACCGTCGCCGGTGACGATACCGCCGTTGGTATTGTAGCGATACACGCGTCCTGCGCCGCCGGTCGCCAGAATGACCGCGTTGGCGCGGATTTGCACCAGCGTACCTTCCATCATATTCATCGCGACCAGACCGCGAGCCTGGCCATCATCCACCAGAATATCCAGAACAAAATGCTCATCGAAGCGCTGGATTTGCGGGAATTGAAGCGAGGTCTGGAACAGGGTGTGCAGCATATGAAAGCCGGTTTTATCGGCAGCGAACCAGGTTCGCTCGATCTTCATGCCGCCGAATCGCCGGACGTTGACGCTGCCGTCCGGGCGGCGACTCCACGGGCATCCCCACTGTTCGAGCTGGGTCATTTCCGTCGGGCAGTGATGAACGAAGTAGTCAACGACGTCCTGCTCACACAGCCAGTCGCCGCCTGCAACGGTGTCGTGGAAATGGTACTCAAAGCTATCATGATCCTGCGCGACGGCAGCGGAACCCCCTTCAGCAGCAACGGTATGGCTGCGCATAGGATAGACTTTTGAAATTAGAGCGATTTTAGCATTTGGATTAGCTTGCGCGGCGGCTATTGCGGCGCGAAGACCTGCTCCGCCTGCGCCTATTACGGCAAGATCGGCTTGAAAAGTTTGCACGACATTCCTCCAGTTTTTGTTTATTTCGCCGCCGGGCTGGCGAAAACGTATCACTGCTCCTTTATAGGTAAGGAGTATAGCCGTAGGGTCATAAGGGAAAATTGACGTGTTCGATTTTTTTATCGTTCTGTGCGGTTGTTTATCTGCTTGCTTTATGCTTTTGGGTTATCAATAAATTAAGTGTATGTAACGCGTTTACGCATTCGCACAAAATTTGTTTCATCTGCCAGTTACGAGTAGACTTCGTGCCCTTGTTTCAAATCGGAGAAAGTACCATGAGCGAAACGGCAACCTGGCAGCCGAGCGCATCCATTCCAAATCTGTTAAAACGTGCAGCGGTGATGGCGGAAATTCGCCGTTTCTTTACCGACCGCGGCGTGCTGGAGGTGGAGACGCCCTGCATGAGTCAGGCGACGGTGACGGATATTCATATGGTCCCGTTTGAGACGCGTTTCGTTGGTCCTGGCCACTCTCAGGGGCTGAACCTGTACCTGATGACCAGCCCGGAATATCACATGAAGCGCCTGCTGGCGGCCGGCTGCGGCCCAGTGTTTCAGCTATGCCGTAGCTTCCGTAATGAAGAGATGGGGCGTCACCATAATCCGGAATTCACCATGCTGGAGTGGTATCGTCCGTGCTATGACATGTACCGGCTAATCAACGAAGTAGACGATCTGCTACAGCAGGTACTCGACTGCCAGCCGGCCGAAAGCCTCTCTTATCAGCAAGCCTTCCTGCGTCATCTGGAAATCGACCCGCTGTCGGCAGATAAAACGCAGCTGCGCGAAGTGGCGGCGAAGCTCGATTTGAGCAATATTGCCGATACGGAAGAGGATCGGGACACGCTGCTTCAGCTACTTTTTGTCATGGGCGTCGAGCCGCATATTGGTAAAGATCGTCCGACGTTTATCTATCATTTCCCGGCCAGCCAGGCGTCACTGGCGCAAATCAGCACTGAAGATCATCGCGTAGCGGAACGTTTCGAGGTCTATTACAAAGGCATTGAGCTGGCTAATGGTTTTCATGAGCTCACCGACGCCCGCGAACAGCGGCAGCGTTTTGAGCAGGATAACCGCAAGCGTGCGGCTCCCCGGCCGGCCCGGCGGCACCTGGAGCGCCGCCTGAACAC
>OBXK01000180.1_pt1 | contig 42226 bp, 33 predicted proteins | sample 1501371 | NCBI WGS metagenome assembly OBXK01 (sample SAMEA2580154, study PRJEB22360) | human gut metagenome | biome: human gut; feature: human-associated habitat; material: faeces | place: Denmark | collected 2008/2010
TCACGAGCGGGGGCTCCTGTCGTTTCCGTGCCCCTGGATTGGGTCATAGTGTCTGACTTATGCTCAACCTATGGCGTCATCTCGCCCCAAAAGGGCCTCCCTCGCTCTGGCGGGTTTTCGCTGTCGGTACCAAAATATCGGCGTTGCCTTGATCCAAACCTACCAAAAGGGGGACAAGTTAATTTTGGTCGGTTTTATCTGGGCAAACGTGGCCGTCTATCGCAATGTAGTCGTTGGGAACGTTCTTGTTTGACTAGTCGTTTAAGAACATCCCCAACGACTACATAGCATGAGAGTGGATAATCTCCCGGTTTGAGTCTGCATTCGAGCTCAAAGTGGGAGATTATCCACTCTCATTTGCTATGCGTCCGAAAATCCACGCTCGTTTGATTTCTGCCTACATTTGGAGGAAGAGCTCGTGGAGGCGCGTGTCGTCGTCGAGCTCGGGGTGAAAGGTAACGCCGAGCTGGTTGCCCTGACGGGCGGCGACGATGCGCCCGTCGACTTTCGCTAAGGCCTTGGCGTCGCCGTGCACCTCGACGATGCGGGGCGCACGAATAAATGTTAATGGCACTTCACCGTCGATGCCGTCTACCTGCCCCTTGGTGTGAAAGCTGCCGAGCTGTCTGCCATAGGCATTACGCTCAACGAGTACATCCATGGTGGCCAGGCGCGGCGTCCCCTTATCGTCGTGGGCGGCAAGGTCGCGCGCCAGCAGAATCAAGCCGGCGCAAGTTCCCAATACAGGCATGCCTTCAACAATGCGGGTGCGAAGCCCCTCGAGCATACCGAGTTCGGCAAGTAGCTTGCCCTGAACGGTGGACTCGCCGCCGGGAAGGACCAGGCGGTCAAAGTTCTGCTGCAAATCGGCCGCCTGCCTCAGCTCAATACAGTGTGCGCCCAGCTCGGATAGTCTTGCCTCGTGCTCGGCAAAAGCGCCTTGGACCGCCAGCACGGCGACCGTCTGGTCTACATAATCGCTCATATGCGACCCTTTCTGCCGGACTAGCGCCCGCGCTCCTCCATGATAATCTCGATCTCGTCGGCGTTGATGCCCACCATGGCCTCGCCCAGGTCCTCCGAAAGCTCGGCAATGAGCTTGGCGTCGGTGAAGTTTGCCACAGCCTTAACGATGGCGGCGGCGCGCTTGGCGGGGTCGCCACTCTTAAAGATGCCCGAGCCGACAAAGACACCCTCGGCGCCCAGCTGCATCATCAGCGCGGCGTCGGCGGGGGTCGCTACGCCGCCCGCGGCAAAAGTCACCACGGGAAGCTTGCCCGTGGCATGAACCTCGCGTACCAGCTCGACCGGAACCTGCAGTTGCTTGGCTGCCTCAAAGAGCTCATCATTGCGCAGGGCGACAACGTCGAAGATCTGCTTTTGGATCTTACGCATGTGGCGTACGGCTTGGACGACGTCGCCCGTGCCCGGCTCGCCCTTGGTACGAATCATCGTGGCGCCCTCGGCAACGCGGCGCAGTGCCTCGCCCAGATCGCGGGCGCCGCAGACAAACGGCACGTCAAACTGGGTCTTATCGATGTGATAGACGTCATCGGCGGGGGAGAGAACCTCGGACTCGTCGATGTAATCGATCTCGATGGCCTGCAGGACCTGCGCCTCGACAATGTGGCCGATGCGGCACTTGGCCATAACGGGGATGGAGACTGCCTCTTGGATGCCCTTGATCATCTTGGGGTCGCTCATGCGCGAGACGCCGCCTGCGGCGCGGATGTCGGCCGGAATGCGCTCGAGTGCCATGACGGCGCAGGCGCCCGCCTCCTCGGCGATGCGTGCCTGCTCGGGCGTGGTGACGTCCATGATGACGCCGCCCTTGAGCATCTGCGCGAGCTCGCGATTGAGTTTGACGCGATCGGCCTTGCTGGTCTGTTCTGCCATGGTTGCTCCCTTGATTGGCATGTGCATTGCTTGACGGAACATCCTATCGGGGAGCTGGGTATGGCAAAATACTCAGTTTTCGAGATAATAACAAGGTCAGACTAATACCAGACTGAACAGCTCGATAAGGTCAGGTGGTAAACTCATGCTTGACTACAATTTGGAAAAACGCGGCGAAGCATCGCTCTATGAGTATGTTTACCAGCAAATTCGAGATGATATCGTAGCTGGACGCATTGCGGCGGGGGAGCACCTTCCGTCTAAGCGCGCCTTTGCCAGTCATCTGGGAATCAGTGTCATTACCATCGAGAATGCATATAGCCAGTTACTTGCCGAGGGTTATATTTGCTCAAAGCCGCGGCGTGGCTACTACGCTTGCGAGCTTCCTGATGCACCGGTTTTGCCTTTGGCTACAGGGAACATCGACCGAGATGCCGTCTCTGTGGGTCCTAGCGCGCATGATGCCAACGGACAGGTCGAGCGATTCGATGCGCTCTCTCCTTCCGCTTTGGAGGCGGCGCGGCTTTGGCAAAGCGCACTGCGGGCGACGCTGGCATCCGAAGACGAACGCGAAATCTTTTCGACTGCGCCGGCACAGGGCACCGCTCGGCTACGACGCGCAATTGCTCACCACCTGCGCGGGACAAGGGGTATGAATGTCGACCCCGACAACATCGTTATCGGTGCGGGCGCCCAGCTGCTCGATACCATGTTGGTTCAGTTGCTTGGAGCCGACAAGGTGTATGCCGTTGAGGATCCGGGCTATTTGCGCCTGACGCGCATCTATCAGGCCATGGGCTGCAAAGTTCGACATATCCCGTTGGATGATGAGGGCGTGGTCTTGAGCACTCTGCAGAAAAGCGGGACCGATGTCCTTCATCTGATGCCGTCCCATCAGTATCCGACCGGCCTTGTGACGAGCATTGCGCGTCGCTACGCGCTGCTCAGCTGGGCCACCGAGCGACCGGGTCGGTATCTCATCGAAGATGACTTTGATTGTGAGTTTCGCCTTGCCGGCAAACCGATTCCCGCGCTCGCGTCGATCGATGCCGCCCAGTCGGTTATCTACACCAACACGTTTTCGAAGAGCCTGTCATCGGCGTTGCGTCTAGCGTACATGGTGCTGCCCGACGAGCTAATGGAGCGGTTTAGGCGCAACCTTGGTTTTTACGCCTCGTCGGTGAGTTCTGTTGACCAGGTCGCTTTGGCTCGTTTGCTGGAATCGGGTGATTACGAGCGACATGTGAACCGCGTGCGCGTTCGTGCTCGCGAGGCGCGTGATGGCCTGGCGGCGCTTGTGCGGAAAGCGTTTCCGGCAGGGGAGGTTTCGATCGAGCATGCGGACGCGGGCCTTTACTGCACCGTTGCCCTGTCCGAGGACGGAGCGGGGAAGAGTTTCGCGAAGGCTCTTGCTGACGCTCGTATTTCCTATGTCAACATCGCCGATTGCCTGTGGACGGGTGATCGGGCATCGACTAAGAACGCTCCATCTCGCGTCCTCATACAATACGACGACCTGAGCCCTCAGTCGCTCATCGCTCTTCAAGAGCAGCTGCAATAAGCCCACGAAAAAGGCCCGAACCATGCGGTCCGGGCCTCATCGAGCTAGAGGTTATGTCTCAGGCGGTTGGCTTAGCCAAAGTAGCGCTTGAGCAGGCCGGCGAAAGCCTTGCCGTGGCGAGCCTCGTCGCGAGCCATCTCGTGCACGGTGTCGTGGATGGCATCGAGACCAGCGGCCTTGGCGCGCTTGGCGAGATCGGTCTTGCCGGCGGTGGCGCCGTTCTCGGCCTCAACGCGCATCTCGAGGTTCTTCTTGGTGGAGTCGGTCACGACCTCGCCCAGGAGCTCAGCGAACTTGGCGGCGTGCTCGGCCTCCTCGTGGGCAGCCTTCTCCCAGTACAGGCCGATCTCGGGATAGCCCTCGCGATGAGCGACACGAGCCATGGCCAGGTACATACCGACCTCAGAGCACTCGCCCTCAAAGTTGGCGCGCAGGTCGGCAACGATGTCCTCGGAGACGCCCTCCATCTTGGCGACGCCCACGACGTGCTCGGCAGCCCACTCGAGCTGACCCTCCTCCTGCTTCAGGAAACGAGAACCGGGAACGCCGCACTGGGGGCATTTGAAGTCCTCGGGCAGCTGGTCGCCGTCGAACTCTTCCACATAACCGCAAACGGGGCAAACAAACTTCATGATTCGATCCTTTCGATCGATGGCGATGGTGCGCTCGCCCGGTCCCATGAGGGCCCTCTCCGGACGTGCGTCTTGACGAGTTCTATTATCCATAAATGAGACTGAAAGTAAAGCCTATTAGGAATGATTTTTAATAAAACAATTTTGAGATATGAAGATGTTGATTGATTAACGGTTTGCAAGTCATATACGGACGCCGCTGAGTACAATCGGTCGAGCAAATGTTGACCTATCAACAAATGAAGGAGTTTCCTTTATGCATCTAGCCCGTCGTGCCTGGTGCCGAACATATCAGACGGTTTTTCGCATTGCATTGCCGATCCTGCCCTATACCGAGCCGCGCATTTTAGAGCATGCCGAGGATGTGCCCGCGGTGCTTCAAAAGCGCTCGATCCAGAAGGTCCTTATCGTGACAGACCCTGGTATTGCACGTTTGGGGCTTACGGCATCACTCGAGCGTGCGCTTACGGCTCAGGGGATTGGCGTTACGGTCTATGCCGAAACGCGTGCGAACCCCACGGTCTCAAACGTGGAGGAAGCGGCGTCCCTGTACCGAGAGAGTGCCTGCCGGGCCATTATCGGCTTTGGCGGTGGCTCGGCCATGGACTGTGCCAAGGGCGTGGGAGCACGCATCGCGCAGCCAAACAAGCCCATCAACAAGATGCGCGGGCTGCTGCGGATTCATCGTCGCCTGCCGCTGCTCATCGCCGTTCCCACCACGGCAGGCACGGGAAGCGAGGTCACACTTGCAGCGGTAATTACCGATGACGAGACGCACTACAAGTACCCCATTAACGACTTTGTGCTTATCCCGCGCCTTGCGGTGCACGACCCCGAGCTTACGCGCGGCCTGCCCGCCTCCATTACGGGGCAGACGGGCATGGACGCCCTGACGCATGCCGTCGAGGCCTTTATCGGGCGAAGCACCACGCCCTATACGCGCAAGATGGCGCGACAGGCGGTTCAGCTCATCTACGACAATTTGCTCGAGGCCTATGAGCATGGCGACAACATGCGTGCGCGCCGCAATATGCTTTCGGCGGCGTATAAGGCGGGTGTTGCCTTTACGCGCTCCTATGTTGGATACGTTCATGCCATCGCACACAGCTTGGGCGGCCGATACGGAATTCCGCACGGTTTGGCCAACGCGATCATCCTGCCGCACATGCTTCGCGCTTATGGTGACGCCGCCGCCCCCAAGCTTGCCGACCTCGCTCGCATGGCGGGCATTGCGCCGGCTACCGCACAGGATAGTCTTGCGGCCGAGGCCTTTATCGATTGGGTCGACCGCATGAACGGGGCCCTGGGAATCCCCAAATATGTCTCAGGTATTCGCCGCTCCGACATTCCTGAGATGGCGGCGCATGCCGATGCCGAGGCCAATCCCCTGTACCCCGTTCCGCTTTTGATGGACCGCTTGGAGCTCGAGCATATGTACGAAGTCGTTGCAGGTGGTATGTTTGAGGGCGAGAACTAGGAGGGTCCATGAACACCGGGGAAATTGCGCGCATCGTCGGCGATCAGCGCACCTACTTTAAGACGCACGCTACGTTTGATGTCGATGCTCGACGTCGCGCGCTCGTGAGTTTACGCGATGCGGTCCGGGCGCACGAGGCCGATATTGCCCATGCGCTCAAGACCGATTTGGGAAAGTCGCATGACGAGGCATATATGTGCGAGATCGGCACGTCGCTTTCCGAGATTCGTCATCAGATTGCGCATGTGGCTCGATGGAGTCGTCCGCGCCTGCGTCCGTGTGACCTTGCCAATGCCGTGAGTGTGTGCAAGACGCAAGCCGTGCCCTATGGCGTCACGCTCATTATGGCTCCGTGGAACTACCCGTTTTTGCTAACGCTCGAGCCGCTCGCCGGCGCCCTTGCCGCTGGCAATACTGTGGTCATCAAGCCGAGCGCCTATGCTCCGGCATCGAGCGCGGTGCTCAAGCAAATCTGTGAAGAGGCATTTGATCCGCGTCTGGTGACGGTTGTCGAGGGCGGGCGCGCCGAGAACGAAGCGTTGCTCGATGAGTGCTGGGACAAGATCTTCTTTACCGGTAGCGTTCCGGTCGGCAAACTCGTCATGGAGCGCGCAAGTAAAAACCTTGCGCCCGTGACGCTTGAGCTGGGCGGAAAGAGTCCCTGCATCGTGGATGCGACGGCAAACTTGAAGGTTGCGGCACGGCGTATCGCCTTTGGTAAATGGCTCAACGTGGGGCAGACCTGCGTGGCGCCCGACTACCTGCTGGTCGATACGAGCGTGCACGACGAGCTGCTGGGCCTCATCAAAGAGGAGGTCCGCCGTATGTTTGGTGACCATCCACTCGATAGCGAGGATTACGGACATATCGTCAACGCCAAGCATTTTGCGCGCGTGCGCGGGCTGATCGATCCCGATAAGGTCGTGCTTGGAGGTGCCGCGCGCGAGGCTTCGCTCAAGATTGAGCCGACGATTTTGGATGGCGTGGCCCCCGATGACGCCGTGATGCAGGAGGAGATCTTCGGTCCCATCTTGCCGGTGCTGACGTTTGAGAGCCTAGACGAGGCCGAAGCGTTTATTACGGATCGTCCGACGCCGCTGGCCCTGTATATCTTTAGCCAGGACCGTGCGGTTCAGCAACGCTTTGTGCGCTACGTGCCCTTTGGCGGCGGCTGCGTCAACGACACCATCATGCATTTGGCCACGATCCATATGGGCTTTGGCGGCATGGGCGCGAGCGGTATGGGACAGTACCATGGCCGCGAGAGCTTCGATACGTTTAGCCACAAGAAGAGCATCGTGAACAAGGTAACGTGGCTGGATGTGCCATTCCGCTATGCTCCTTACGCAAGCTGGAAGCACAAGTTCGTGCGCATGTTTGTGCATTAGAATCAGATGGCGTAGGGACAAACGGTCGAAAAGACGCAGACAGGATGAATTTGTGTCCGCACGGGTCCGTAAACTTCTCAGTAAGGTTAAGCGCCGGTTTATCCGGCCGTTAGAGGAGTTGCCATGTACGAGCCTTCACGTGTTCTTCTGTCATTTCACATTGCGGGATTTCAGTATGCCGATGGCGCCTTGGTCCTGGGCGATCTTAAAGCGGGCGATAAGCTGACGCTGTGTGCCGAGCGCGATAATCCCCATGACCCTGAGGCGGTTGCGATCTATTACGGCAACACCAAGCTTGGCTATGTTCCGGGAAACGAGGTCGGCCCACTGTCCTTGATGATGTATTACGGCCACGAGGACGTATTTGAGGCCCGCGTGCAACAGGTTGCCCCCGAGCGCAGCCCGTGGCATCAGGTGCGCGTTGGACTCTATGTGGTGGATGCTCGCTAATCGGTAAGGGAGGCTGCCATGTTTGACGACGATGACCTGTTCGATTTGACGGATGGTTCGTTTGAGTGGGATCTGCTACTCGACGACGATGAGCTGGAACAGGACCGTAAGATGCGGCAGGACAAGAAAACTCAGGGTGACGCTTCGAAAAAGAAAGACAAACGCCGTCGCGGCCTGTTCGGCGGGCTCTTTGGCTAACCGCCGCATCGCTGTGTCTGTATACTTAGCACGAGTTTGACGCGTTGCGAAATGAGGACATGGACGATGATGTGGTTTACCGCCGACCTGCACCTGGGCGATACGAATATCTTGCACGACATGGATCGACCGTTTGGTTCGGTCGAGGAGATGAATCGTAAGGTCATCAATGCCATCAATGAGTGCGTTGTTGCGGACGATCGTCTCTATATTCTGGGTGACTTTACCTATCGCTTGCCCTTGGCGGAGGCGGTGCGCCTGCGCGAGCGTATCGAATGCAAGAATGTGACGCTCATCCGTGGCAACCATGACGGCGACTGGGAAGATCCGGACGCGCCGCATATATGGGAAGACGTGCGCGATTACTTGGAGATTGCTCCCGGCTATGCCAAGGGCCATCGTCTGGTTATGAGCCACTACCCCATGCTCAGCTGGAATGGCAAGGCGCGTGGTGCCATCATGCTGCATGGGCATATCCACAGCAGGGGAGACCGCACCAACGCACGCAACCGCGATCGCGAGCGCCCTATCTTTCGCTACGATGTGGGCCTCGACGCCAACGAGTACAAGCCCGTAAGCCGAGATCAAATCCTTGGCTTCTTTGGACTATAGGGCGCCAGAACCACCACAAAGGGGACACAGTGCACCTTTGTGGTGGTTTTCACATAGATTGGAGTCGCTATGAAGCAATTGCTTATTCGTGCCGATGATATCGGTTATTCATACGCCGTCGACTTGGGGATCGCCCGAAGCATCAACGAGGGCCTGGTGCGCTCGGCGGGCCTTATGCCTAATATGCCCGAGGCCGAGCGTGGGTGGTCGCTCGTGGCGGATGCCGATATTGCAGTGGGCCAGCATACCAACGTGTGCCTGGGCAAGCCGTGCGCCGATCCGGCGCTCATCCCGAGCATGCTCAACGAGAGCGGCGAGTTCCATAGCAGCCGTACCTTCCGTGAGCATTTTAAGCGCGGTGAGGAGCTGATAGACTTCGACGAGGCCTGCATCGAGATCCGCGCACAGCACGACCGTTTTGTCGAGATTGTGGGCCGCGAGCCCGATTACTTTGAGGCCCATGCCGTCATGAGCGAAAACCTTAACCGAGCGATCTCGGCGGTTGCCCAGGAGCTGGGCCTTAAGGAGCAAAAGGCGAGCTTCGACCCCACGGCGGTGGTGCGTTGCGGAAATACTGATCTGCGCATGGTGATGCATTCGATGGAGCCGGGCTACGAACCCAAGGACTCGATTATGCAGACGGTTCGCGAGATGTCCGACGGCGAGACGGTCGTCTTTGTGTGCCACCCGGGCTATCTCGATCGGTTTATCCTCGAGAACAGCTCGCTTACGACCGATCGTACCAAGGAAGTCGACGCGCTGATCGACCCTGAGCTGCGCGCTTGGCTCGGGTCTCAACCTGATCTTCGCCTGGTCGACTATCGCGACCTGTAGTGACCCATGCCACCACAAAGGGGACAGGCACCTTTGTGGTGGTTCTGGCGCCGTTGCCATTCTGGCGGCGGCGCCTTTTTGTCCGTGCGGCGCGGTAGAGTGTAGTCGGTTGAAATTTGCGTCCATCGAGGAGCTGCTATGAACGAGATCAAGTGCCCGCATTGTGGCGAAGTTTTTAAGGTCGATGCGTCTGGCTATGCAGACATCGTCAAGCAAGTGCGCAATGCCGAGTTTTCGCGCGACCTGGATGAGCGTGTGAAGGCAGTCCAGCGCGAGGGCGAGCAGGCACTGGAGCTTGAGCGCTCGCGTTCGACGGCTGCCTTGCAAAAGGCAGAGTCTCAGCGCAACGCTCAGCTTGTCGAGCAGAAGAACGCCGCGGAGCAGAAGCTGGCACAAGAGGTTGCCAAGCGCGATGCCGAGCTTTCCGAGCTGCGCGCCAAGCTCGAGGGCGCTGCCGCAGAGCGCGAGAGCGCAAGCCAGCGCGCGGCGGTTGAGGCCCGTGCCGACGCTCAAAAGGAGAATGCCGAGCTTCAGCGAAAAATCGACAATTTGCGTGCGCAGCTGGAGCGTAAAGATGACGAAGCCAAGCTCGTCGAGTCGGCGGCGCGCAATGCTGCTCAAAACGATTTGGCTGCACGCGATGCGCAGATTGCCGAATTGCAGGCAAAGCTCTCCGCGGCGGACAAGGCCCAGGAGATGGCGCTTGCCGCCGCCGCGGCCGAGTCGCAGCGTGAGCTCGATGCCGCTCGCAGCGAGGCCGAGCGCGTGCTTGCTGACTACCGCGCGACGGTACAGGAGAAGTTTTCCGCCGCAAAGGCACAATCTGAGCAAGAGGCCGAGGGCCTGCGTGCCCAACTGCGCGAGCAGGAACTGATGGCAAAAATGAACCTGTCAGAGGCGGTCGCCGCGGCGGAGCGAGAGCGCGATGAGGCGCGTGCCAAGCTGACGAGCGAGCTGGCAGTGCGCGATTCTCGCGAGGAGCAGGCCAAGGCGGCACACGAGCTCGAGCTTGCGCAGGCCAAGCGCGCGAGCGATGACCTGATTCGCTACAAGGATGAAGAGATTGAGCGCCTTAAGGACATGAAGGTGCGCCTGTCCACCAAGATGGTGGGCGAGTCGCTCGAGCAGCACTGCGAGACCGAGTTTAACCGCCTACGCATGACGGCGTTTCCCAACGCGTACTTCGAGAAAGACAACGATGCGTCCGAGGGTACCAAGGGCGACTTTATCTTCCGCGAGTGCGATGCGAGCGGCAACGAGGTCATTTCGATTATGTTCGAGATGAAAAACGAGAACGACGAGACCGCGACCAAGCATAAAAACGAGGATTTCTTTAAGAAGCTCGATCATGATCGTCGCCAGAAAGGCTGCGAGTATGCGGTGCTCTGCACCCTGCTCGAGCCCGAGAGCGAGCTCTATAACGCGGGAATCGTGGACGTGAGCTATCGCTACGAGAAGATGTACGTGATTCGCCCACAGTTTTTCATTCCCATGATTACACTTCTTCGCAACGCCGCCATGGGTTCGCTGCGCTATAAGCAGGAGCTGGCAGAGTACAAGCAGCAGAACATCGACGTCACGAACTTCGAAGCCAAGATGGAGAAGTTCAAGAACGATTTCGGCCGCAACTACGAGATCGCGAGCCGCAAGTTCCAAACGGCAATCGATGAGATCGACAAGACGATTAGCCATCTGCAGAAAACCAAGGAGGCGTTGCTGTCCTCCGAGAACAATCTGCGCCTAGCCAACAAAAAGGCCGACGATCTTACCATTCGCAAGCTCACGTGGGGTAACAAGACCATGAAGGCGGCGTTTGACGAGGCGCGCGGGGCTGCGACAGAGACAAACGATGAGCCAGCCGAGGCGGATTCGTATGAGGTCGAGGATGCCGAGTAGGGCATAGCGGATAGCGCAAAAGCGGGGCCGCTGGCGATATTGCCAACGGCCCCGCTTGTTTCGTTCCAGTATGTTCGGCTAGTCCTCGAGCAGGTCCTCGATAAAGCCGACGCGGTAGTTTTTGAAGATGACCTCGCCGCCGTCTTGCGTGGCGTCCAGATCGACATCGCCCATGATGCCAAAGTCGTGGTCGCCATCCTCGTCGGCAAAGATCTGGTGCACGTGCCATACGTGCGCGGTCTTCTCGTCGGACTCATCGATGGAAAACATCGCGGCACTGCGGGCATCTCCGTCGGTGAGGATTTCCTCGTGCTGCTCGTGGTAAGCGTCGAGTGCTTTTTGCCAGCGGATCTCGCTCATGCCCCAGTCGTCGTCGAGCTCGCCCAGGTCGCGAACGCGCTCGCGGACGGCAAGGGTCACGCGGCGAAAGAGCGCGTTGCGCACCAATAGCGTGCAGCCGCGGCGGTCCGCCACGACCTCGTCGATGCCCTGCGGCGGCGCGGCGTCGAGGGCTGCCGGGTTGCCGGCGTTCTCCCACTCGTCCACCAGGCTCGAGTCCACCGAGCGCACCACAAAGCCCAGCCACGAGATAATATCGCGCAGGCGCTCGTCGCGCTTCTCGATGGGTACGGTGCGGTCGAGCGAACGGTAGGCCTCTGCCAGGTAGCGCAGCAAAATGCCCTCGGAGCGGGCGATGCCGAGCTTTTGAATGTAACCCTTAAAATCGCTCGCGCTTTCCAGCATATCGCGCAGGACGCTCTTGGGAGAGAGCTGGTAGTCGTTAGCCCAGGGCACTTCCTGGCAGTACTTGTCAAAGGCGGCGTCGAGCAAATCCTCGAGCGGCTTTTCGTACGTGACGTCCTGAATGCGCTCCAAGCGCTCCTCATACTCGATGCCGTCGGCCTTCATCTCGGCCATAGCGCGATCGCGTGCGGCACGCTCCTGTGCGCGCAGCACCTGTTTGGGATCCTCGAGCGTTGCCTCGACCATTGAGATGAGATCCATGGTATAGGTCTCGCTCTCGGGATCGAGCAGCTCCAGCGCGGCAAGCAAGAACGGCGAGAGCGGCTGATCGAGCGCGAAGTCCTCGGGCAGATCGACCGTCAGCGCATAGTCGATGTCTGGTGCGGCGTCAGCCGGGGCGTCGGGTGCGGGCGGCACCTCGGTGCGAACGACGACGCCGGAATCGATGAGCGTGGCGAATATTTCGTCGGCGCGAACCTCGAGTTTAGCCTTTTCCTCGGGGGTCTGCAGGCTTGTCTCGATGAGGTCGTGTACGCGGGCTCGGGCATCGCCGCCCTGCTCGACCACGCTAATCACCATGGAGTGTGTGATGCGCAGGCGCGGCTTGAGCGTCTCGGGCTGCGTCTCGATCAGGCGCTCAAAGGTCTGCTTGTTCCAGGTGACAAAGCCCTCGGGGGCCTTCTTCTTTTTAATCTTGCGAAGCTTCTTGGGGTCGTCGCCTGCCTTGGCCATGAGTTTGGCGTTCTCGATCTCGTGCTCCGGGGCCTCGGCGATGACCATGCCCTCGGTGTCAAAGCCCGAGCGACCGGCGCGACCGGCAATCTGATGGAACTCGCGGGCGCGCAGACGACGCATCTTGTAGCCGTCGAACTTGGTGAGCGCGGTGAGCACCACGGTGTGGATGGGTACGTTAATGCCGACGCCGAGTGTGTCGGTACCGCAGATGACGGGCAGCAGGCCCTGCTGCGCCAAGCGCTCGACCAGCAGACGATAGCGCGGCAACATGCCAGCATGGTGCACGCCGACGCCGCATCCAAGCAGACGTTTGAGAATCTTGCCAAAGGCTGTCGAGAAGCTCGTTCCCTTGGCCGCCTCCTTGATGGCCTCGCGCTGCTCCTTGTTGGCGATGCCAAAATTGGCGAGCGACTGTGCCGTCGCAAGGGCGGCATCCTGGCTAAAGTGCACGATATAGAGTGGGGCCTCGCCGCGGCGCATGGCGAGCTCGACCGTGCCCTCGAGGGAAGTCGTCACATAGTCGTAGCTCAACGGAACAGGACGCGGGGCATCGACGACCAAGTCGCAAGCAGCGCCGGTGTGCTCCTCGAGTGAGGCGGCGATGGCAGTGACATCGCCGAGCGTGGCGCTCATGAGCATAAACTGCGTGTGGGGCAGGGTGAGCAGCGGTACCTGCCAGGCCCAGCCGCGGTCGGGGTCGGCAAAGTAGTGGAACTCGTCCATGGCTACGCAGCCCACATCGGCGTCCTCGCCCTCGCGCAGCGCATCGTTGGCAAGGATTTCGGCCGTGCAGCAGATGACGGGCGCTTTGGTGTTGATATGCGTATCGCCGGTGATCATGCCAACGTTATCGCGGCCGAGTACCTGTACCAGATCGAAGAACTTTTCGCTGACCAGAGCCTTGATAGGAGCCGTGTAGTAGCAGCGCTTGCCCTGTGCCATGCCCATAAAGAGCATGCCCAGCGCGACAAGCGACTTGCCCGATCCGGTCGGTGTGCCTAAAATGACGTGATTGCCGGCAGCCAGGTCCATGAGGGCCTCTTCTTGGTGATCCCACAGCTCAATGCCGCGATCGCTTGTCCATTCAAAGAAGCGTTCGAAGGCTTGGTCGGGCGTGAGCCACGGTTCGGGCTCACTGCCGTCCTCGGGCTCCCACCAGGTGGGGGAGAGCGCACCGAGCGAACCGAACTCTGCCTCGGTTCCCGTGCCGCCCGAGAACGAGCTGGCGGCGCCGGCGCCGGAAACGGTGCTGGCGGCGGTATCTGTCGTGGTCTGTGCCATGTGTTTGCTTTCTCTCGCGATTGTCCGCCAACTATTATGGCGTAGCGGCGGCGCGGGGTGCCAGCGCGCGAGAAAATGCAGGAAATGGGCGTTCTGCCCAGCCGTTTGGTGCAGTTGCCGGCTAAGTGAGTAGACTTTTTGCAATATCGCGAGCACATGGCTTTTGCGCAAGGGATTTACCTGCGGTTTTAGTTTTCGTTATACGGGTTGTGCTTGGCTATTACAAAAAAGTCTACTCACTTTAGGTTTTGAGGGTTGTTTGTTGGCGCCTATTTGCGCTTGTTTGCTGACGCCGCGACCATCAGAAGCCCTTGGGACTCTTGCGGCAGGCGCTTCTTGCCTTTGCGGGCGCGGTTCCTAAAGTTCTCGACGGCCTCTTCCATGCCCAGAGGTACATAGGTGAGCTCATCGAGGTTATCGGGCAGGTAGCACGCAAGGCTTTGCTCCTGCGCGCGGCCCGCCGCGAGCTGCTCATCGCTGGGCTGCGCACCGGGTGTGGCGCAAATGCCATAGACGGCGGCGCCCATCTCGCGCGTGCGGCATTCATATTCGGTCTCGGGATGCTCGGGATGGTCGCGGCGTACGTCGTCACTTACCCAAAGCGTGTCGTAGCCGGCCGCGGCAATCTGCCCTAGGGCGTAGTCGCGCAGTGGTTTGCTGTCAGTTCGCAGTGTGACGGTGGCGACGGCTGCAAGGAGCGGGCGGTAGAGCATCAAATGGTCGACATGGACGAGTCGTTTTTTGGCGTACTTGGCCTTGGGCTGCGGCGTGGGAAAGTTAATGGTGATGGCATCGAGCTCGCCTGCGGCAAACAGCCGCGGCAGCGATGTGGCGCCTCGGGGCAGGACGAGTGCGTTGGACAGCTCCTGCTCGCAGATTTTCTGCGCGGCATAGGCGATGCAGATGGGCTCCTGGTCTATGCCGATAAAGAGGGTGTCGGGCTCACGGCGAGCGCGCTCAACCAGATAGGTGCCTTTGCCGCAACCCAGATCCAGATGAAGGTGTTCGAAGGGCTTGCTGCCAGCTGGCGCGCAAGCCTCGCGCCAATCTCCGGCATAAGCCTCGGGGTTCGTCTCAATCGCATCGGCGTAGCGCTCCAGGCGCTCCTCGAGCACAAAGTTCTTAGGCGTGCGAACGTGGACGGCTCCCATGAGGCTCCTTGGTCATAAGTGCGGAACGCATGGTTGCACGTTCCGTCAATGGGTTGAAAAAAGGGTGGGCATAGTTTGCCCGAAAGATGCGATGCGGCTCGACGGCGAGTCGTCGGTGCCTACAGACGCTTGAGAATCACATAGCGGTTGAGCTCGCCGCTGCGACCGTCGGCATGGAAGCGCTCAAGCTCGCGCACGGGGACCTCGCCGCTCTTGTAGAACGTGCGGACGCCGCGCACCAGGTCGGTGATCTGCTGATCGTCAAAGTGATGGCAATAACGGTAGGCGTGGCGGTCGTTTTGCCCGCCGATGAGGTGGTCGCCGGCTTCAAACTGCGCTGAATCGTAACCCTCAAACGGCGGGGTGAGCTCGGCGCGGGCCTCGGCTCGAACGGCCTTGCGCGCCATGCGCTCGTCGTTCATGAACTCCCAAAAGCTGATGGCGATGATGCCGCCTGGGCGCGTCTGCCGCACCAGGGCGTCGAGCACGCGTACGCGGTACTCGCATGACGGTACGTGGTGCATAAAGCCAAAGCAGACCGAGATGTCGGCGAGTGGGGCGTCGAAAAGCACGTCGGGCGTCTCGGCGGGGTTGAGTTTCATGAGAGCGTCGAGCACGTCGAGTTCCTGGAAGTGCAGGTTGGGAATGCGCAGGGCGTGGCCGCGTGCATCGATAGCCAAATCCTGACACGAGTCGACACCATAGAACTCAAACGGGCAGCTGGCATCCGCCGAGGGGTTTGCGCCGTCGACGCCCTTGGCGGCAAGTGCGCCGCCGGCGGCAAAGTTCTCGAATCGCATATTGCCGCAGGCAAGATCGAAGACGCGGACGGGATGCTCGATCGTGGCGACGTCGAGCTGCCCGAGCGCGATATCCATGGTACGTACCCAGCCGGGCCACGGGGCCTGGCGCGTATCGGAGAAGGAGGCGGAGTGCTCGCGATAGAACGTATTGTTGAGCTGGATGAGCGATGAGGCGAAATCGCGGTTCACGGCGCGGGACTCCCTCCGTTGGCGGTGCGGAATAAACAGTACGACCATACTACCGTTAACGCCGCAACGGGGACAACCGAGCCGTGGGTCATTGCTTTGTTTGGACACATTTCCGCAGCTCATATGTGCCCGCAACCGCCGGTTGTCAATAATCTCACTAGAATAGGTGGCATGCTTTTGGCGGTGGCGGATAGATTTTTAACTGTGCAAGGCGCCTTAAGAACAAAAACGGTCCGGCGGCACGGCTGGCATCACATAGGAGGAACCATGAATGTAGAAACTGCGCAGCGGCTCGCCGACCTTCGTCGCAGCAAGGGTTTTAGCCAAGAAGGGCTGGCGCGAAAGCTGGGGCTGTCGCGCCAGGCAGTCAGTAAATGGGAGCGCGCGGAGAGCTCGCCCGATACCGAGAACCTAATCTCGCTCGCCAAACTCTATGGCGTGAGCCTGGACGAGCTGCTCAATCCGAGAGACGAGATCGAGGACGATATCGAGTTTGAGAACGAGGACCGCGCCCGTCAGCGCGAGGCCGAGGCGGCAGAGCGTGCTCGCACCCATGAGGCGGCGGCGCGCGCTACCGAGGCGGCAACGCAGGCGAGTGATGCTGCGGCCAAGGCGGCGCAAGCGGCAAGCTGGAGTGCGCAGGCCGCCAATGCCGCTACGGCGCAGGCGACGAGTGGCACCGCGGTTGGCTCGACTCCGGTGAAGGGCCCGTTCCAGTCGTTCCCGTATTGGGCCGTGTGTTGGCTACTGTTCTTTTTGCTGATGTTCCTGTTTGGTGCCGGTCCCTTTGCCGCGCTGATCTTCTTTACGATCCCCATCTATCACTGGGTGGCGCGTGCGCTCGATGGCGATTGGGCGCGCGGGGATATCCAGGTTGGTCCGGCGCCGGCGGTCGCTAGGACTAAGGGGGAGGACGTTTTCACAGCGGTTGACGCTGACATGGCTGCCGCGACCACCGCTGAGTCGAGTGCCAAAGAAGGTGATGAATGATGAAGCTCTCGCATGAGTCTAAGAGGCGCTTGGGCATTGGCATCGGAGCGTTTGTGCTCATCATCGGGCTTGTCTTTGGCACTTCGCGGACATTGATTCATTTTGATGGCCCGTGGGACCTCGACGATGTTGTATCCGGGTTGTCTGGTATGGACAATGCGGTTGACGAGGACGATCTTTTGGATGGCGGCAACTATTCCGCTCGGCCTCAGCAGCTTTCGAGCGAAACGTTTGATGTCGACGCGTTCACATCGCTTGACTTGGACGTGACGTCGGGCACGGTCGAGGTCAAACACGTCTCCGGCGGCCCAGTGCGCGTAATTGAAAGCGGTCGCGTGGCAACGGGGACCGTTGCCTTCGATGCGGCAACCCAGAACCTGTCCGAAATCAAGGGCTCTACGCTCAAGATTCGCCAGTTCGATTGCGATGACGAGCGCGCCATTGACCGCACGGTTACCGTCGAACTGCCGCGCGAAGTTGCCGATAACATGGTGGGCATTACAGCGAATGTAGGATCGGGTGACCTGACGGTCGCGGGCATTGCGTGTCATGACCTCAACCTGACTTTGGACTCGGGAGATGTAGAGTTTACGGGCAGCGTGACCGATACCCTGGACGCCGAGGTCGGCTCGGGCGATGTGACGTTCGAGCTCTACCAGGCCCCCGCGAAGTCGATGGACGTGAGTGTGGGCTCGGGCGATGTGGAGATGACGGTTCCAAACTCGACGGGCTTTAAGGCGAGCCTCACCTTGGGCAGCGGCGACTTCGAGAGCGATTTCCTTCCGCTTGGCTACGACGGCGAGACCATTTTGAATCTTGAATTCGATAATGGCGATAAGTCCGCCACGTATCGTTTTGAGGTTGGTTCGGGCGACATGTCGTTTGATCCAGAGTGACGGGTGGTTATCGAAGACTTATAAACCATAGACGCGCTGTTTGATGGAGGCGCCGGAGCCGTGACGGGCTTCGGCGCCTTTGCCTTTACAATGGGGGCATGGAACAGATTATCTTGAACATACTCGAGGCCCTGCGTTGCGGCGAGACCGTAGACGACAAGGCGCTCGTCAAACTGATACATGCCGAGGCGCGCCGCGAGGGTGCCGACAAACGCGATTTGGCCAAGCGCCGTCTGCTGCCGTTCTACCAGCGGGTTAAACGTGAGGAGCCGGCTCGTTGGGCTGGATGGAATGTCGATGCGGAGCTGGAGCGTCAACTGCTGCAGGTGCTACGCATGAAGCCTCGTCGCACGGCTTCGGGCGTGGCGACCATTACCGTCATCACCAAGCCCTGGCCGTGCTCGGGCGATTGCCTGTTTTGCCCCAACGACCTGCGCATGCCTAAAAGCTATCTGCACGCCGAGCCGGCATGCGCCCGTGCGGAGCAAAACTGCTTCGACCCGTATCTGCAGGTGAGCGCTCGCCTGACCGCGCTTTCGCAGATGGGTCATGCGACCGATAAAATTGAGCTTATTGTGCTTGGCGGTACCTGGAGCGACTATCCACAAGGGTATCAGACGTGGTTTATGTCGGAGCTCTTCCGTGCGCTCAATGATGATGCGGTGGCGAGCGTGGCGGCAAATCCCATGTTGGCGCGTCCGGGCATAAGTCGTGCCGAGGCGGGGCGCCTGCTCGACGATGCGCCCGCCGATGCTCTGCCGCCGGTGGTGGCGGAGCGTCGCGAGCGCTACCGGGCTGCCGGCATTGCGACAGACGAGGCTGAGCTTGCTGCCGGCGTTGCCGACGAGCAGGGGCGTGTGGATGCTGTCGTTGGTGGCTATAACCGCGCAGTGCGCCGTCTGTACGGCCCCGGTACGCCATGGGGCGAGGCTGCCGAGTGGCAGGCGGCAACGATGGAGGAGCTTGAGCGTCAGCAGCGCATCAACGAGACGGCGAAGCATCGCGTGGTGGGGCTCGTTATCGAGACACGCCCCGATGCCGTAACGCCGCAGGCCCTCACACTTATCCGCCGCTTGGGCTGCACCAAGATTCAGATGGGTATTCAGAGTCTTGACCAGCATCTACTCGATATCAACGAGCGCCGCATTTCGGTGGCGCAGATCGAGCGGGCGTTTTCGCTCGCGCGTCTGTTTGGCTTTAAGATCCACGCGCACTTTATGCTCAACTTGCTGGGCGCCACGCCTGATGGGGACAAGCGCGACTACGAGCGCTTTATGACCGAGGGCGCCTTTATGCCCGACGAGGTCAAGGTCTACCCGTGCGCGCTCATCGAGGGCTCGCGTCTGGTGGGCTGTTACGAGCGTGGCGAGTGGCGCCCCTATACAGAGGACGAGCTGCTCGATGTGTTGGCCGACGACATCGTGGTGACGCCGGCGTTCTGCCGCATCAGCCGCATGATCCGCGACTTTAGCTCCGATGACATCATGGTGGGCAACAAGAAACCCAACCTGCGCCAGCTCGTTGAGAACCGCCTGGCTGCTCGGGGTGACGGTGCGACGGTGCGTGAGATTCGCTATCGCGAGATCAGCACGGCGGGCGCCGACCTGGACGAGTTGACCCTTGACGAGGAAGTGGCGTACGAGACGCCGGTGACGCGCGAGCGCTTTTTGCAGTGGGTGACACCGCAGGGCAAAATCGCGGGCTTTTTGCGCCTGTCGCTGCCCGACCGCGCGTTTGTTGCCGCGCATGCGGACGAGTTGCCGACGGTGTCGGACGAGGCGATGATTCGCGAGGTTCACGTGTATGGCATGGCGGCGCGCGTGGGCGATCAAGGCCAGGCGGCGCAGCATCACGGGTTGGGGCGTTTGCTCGTAGAGCGTGCGTGCGAGATTGCCCGGGATGCGGGTTATGCGCGTATCAACGTGATTAGCGCGATTGGCACACGTGAGTACTATCGTCATCTTGGATTTTATGACCATGGCCTTTATCTGCAAAAGGAGCTCTAGATGAACAAGCCGAGTGTTTCTGCCGGCGTCGTTGCCGGCGTTGCTCTGGGGGCCGCGGCGCTTGGCGCGGCCGCTGTCGCTGTCCGTGCTGCCTGTCTGCAGGTTGCGCGAACCCGCAATGGGTTGGCGCGTGTGAAACGCGTGCACGATGAGGGCGGCGACGAAGTCCGTGTATTGGTGCAAGGCGGCGTTTACCAAAGCGCAAGCTACGTTGGCGAGCGTTGGGCGGAGCCCGTCTTTGCGTACTACCGCGCGTTTGACGACGTGTTTGAGGCTGAGGACGCAATGCGTGATGCTTACGGGCATGGTATCGACCGTATGCTCATGCTGGGCGGCGGCGGGTTTGCCTATCCCAAGTTTGCACTGATGTCGCACGAGGACTTGCGCATGGACGTCGTTGAGTACGATGCCGAGATTACGCGCCTGGCGCGCCGTTGGTTCTACCTGGACGAGCTGGAGCGCACGGTGGGCGATCGCCTGCGAGTGATTACCGCTGAGGCTCGCTCGTATCTGGGCGTGACGAGCGTGGGTCATCGTCGCTACGACGTGGTCGTGAGCGATTGCTTTGGCGGTGCCGAGCCCGTACGCGAGCTGGCGACGGTTGAGGCATTGCGTTTGGTGCGAGGCAGCCTTAACCCCGGGGGCATCTATGTTGCCAATATCGTGAGTGCGAACAGGGGGAGCGACGTGACGTTCCTGCGCGATTGCGTTGCCGCGGCACTCGAGGTATTCGCCCACGCCTGGGTGGTCCCATGCGGCGATGCGGAGTTCGGCGGCGAGGAGAACTACCTGCTCATCGCCAGCGACGGCGACTATGTCTTTGCCGAAGCTGTACCCTTCGACACCGACTTCCTCGGCACCGTCCTTCACGACAAGTAAGTCTCTCCGTCCCAAAAAGACGGGTTTTATGTGTGGTCGCGCCAGCCGAGAACGCGCTGCTTCATGCCTTCGGTGTCGAGCACGCCTTCGGCAAAGCCCTTGCGCACGAGTTCCTCGGGAACGTACTCGTCGTAGCGATCAAAATAAGGCACCTCGCCAGGATAGACGAGCTCGATGGGATCAAAGTCCTTCTCGGCCTCGGCGGCGAGCGCCTCAAAGAACGTCTCCTCGTCGGCCTTCATCTTAAACTGCATAAAGTACGGGCGTGATGGGTCGAGTCCGCGAAGGCCCAGCTCCGCGGCACATTTAATCTTGAGCATGCGCTCGAGCGCCAAAAAGGCGTAGCTGCCCAGCCAGGGGAAGAGCACCCAGGTGTCGCCGCCCAGGTTAATGAGCGGTTTAGTTCCCGCACCCGAAATCTCGGCCGTATGGCGAGCCTGCGCCAAGCGGGCCCGTGCGTTACCCATGAGGTACGGATATGTCGCGTGCTCGTTGAGCGCCTTGCGCATGCGCTCGAGTACGTGTGTATTGATGTCGCCGGGGCAGTCGCCAAAGTAGGCCGGCACCCGGCCCTTGACCTGCGTGGCAAAGACGGTGTGGCGCTTCCAGTCCACTTCCTCGACAATCCAGCAGTGTCCGGCGATGGCGATGCGCTCACCGGGCGGTGGCGGATTGACGATCGTGCCCAACTCGGCCGACTCGCTGCGAACGGTGAACTCCTCGTTTTCCTGGAACACGGCGTAGAACTTAAAGTTGTTAATGATGCGCTCGCCCGCGAGGCCCACGATGAGCCCGCCGCCCTCGGTGACTTGGATGTGGTCGATCTTGATGAGGTGGCGCAGCAGTACGCGATAGTCATCGGCCGAGATGCGATGGAAATAGCTGAGCGTGAGCACACGCTGGGCAAGCTCTGCCGGCGTGAGCTCTCCGGTGCTGGCAAGCGTCGACATAGTCTGGTGGTAGAGCAGGCTGTAGGGGAGTCGATCGAGCTCGGGCGGCTCGACCCACTTTTCCTCGCGATAGAGTTGTACGAGCGCGATGCCCTGCAAGAGCTTCCACGGAATGGTCTCGGGCATCATCGTGCGCGGCTCGGGCTCTTCCTCGCGCATGACAAACCACATCTCGGGCGGAAGATCGCGGCGTCCCGTGCGCCCCATGCGCTGCAAAAAGGAGCTGACGGTAAACGGTGCATCGATCTGGAACGCGCGCTCCAGGCGACCGATATCAATGCCGAGCTCCAGCGTGGAGGTGGTGACGGTTGTCTGTGCCTGTTCTTCGTCGCGCATGAGCTCTTCTGCCGTCTCGCGTAGCGATGCCGAGAGGTTGCCGTGATGGATAAGGAAGCGGTCGGGCTCGTGCCGGCTCTCGCAGTAGCTACGCAGCATGGAGCATACGGCCTCTGCCTCCTCGCGCGAGTTGGCAAAGACCAAGCACTTTCGGCCGCGCGTGTGCTCAAAGATATATCCCATACCGGGGTCGGCGTTGTCTGGTGCTGTATCGGTGGGGTTGAGTAATGCCTGTTCGGGTGCTTGGGGGATGTCGACTTCGCCCTCGGGGGCCGAGGAAGCTTGGCGGTCCTTGGGAGCGGCCTTGCCCTGTGCCCGCTCACGACGTTGACGGCGCTCCTCTTGTGTGGGCTGTCCGCTGTGACGCATGTCTTGGGCGCCGGCGGGCAGTGCCGCGGATGCCGCCGCATCGATGCGCTCGCACGCAAGCACTTCGGCCTCTTGAGGACCTGTACCCATGAATCCCCGCTGCTGCGCCTGGGGGCCCGAGTTGTAGAAGTGCTCCATAGAGATGCGCCACACGCGACGCGGTTCCTCAAAACGGGGGATAATGCAGTCGCGCCCCGTTCCCTGTGAGAGAAAAGCGCCCGTGCGCTCGGGGTCGCCGATGGTAGCCGAAAGGCCAATGCGGCGAGGCTGCACGCCGGCCATGCGCGAGAGTCGCTCGATAAGGCAGAGCGTTTGCCCGCCACGGTCGCCGCGCATGAGCGAGTGGACCTCATCGATGACCACGTAGCGCAGGTCGCAAAACATGCGCGGGATCGCCATGTGCTTATGGATTAAAAGCGCTTCGAGTGACTCGGGTGTAATCTGCAGGATACCGCTCGGTTTTTTAATGAGCTTAGCCTTGTGCGACTGCGAGACATCGCCATGCCAGTGCCAGACAGGGATATCGGCCTCTTCGCAGAGGTCGTTGAGGCGGACGAACTGGTCATTGATGAGCGCTTTGAGGGGGCCGATGTAGAGGGCGCCCACGCTCGCGGGCGGGTTCTCCCAAAACTCGGTCAGGATGGGAAAGAAGGCTGCCTCGGTTTTGCCGGAAGCTGTGGATGCCGTTAGGAGCACATTGTCTTGTGTGTTAAAGATGGCATCTGCCGCCGCAACCTGGATAGAGCGCAGACTCTCCCAATCGTGGGAGTAGATGAAGTCTTGGATAAACGGAGCATATCGGTCAAAGGCGTTCACGGGGCCTCCCCTCAAATACGAACCTCTCAATGCGGTTGGCAATGGTTTGCTGCATTGTTGTCTCAACGTTTGTGCAGATAAAAGCTGCCAAAATAGACCTGTCCCTTTTTGGCAGGTTAGATGGTGAATTCGGCGAAGTTGCGGTCGCCGTCTGCGGTGCCGGTGTCGCCTGTTGCGGCTGCCGGTGCCAGCGCGTCGCCGCCGACGCTTTGCAGCAACTCGGCCACGTTTGCATCGGGGTTCTGGCACAGGATATCGAGCAGCTCGATAAAGTCACGGATGACCTCACGCGGCGTCAGGTGCGTATCGGCTCCCACGCGGCCAAACTCAATCTTGAGAAAGTCTACCAAGTCGTTCTCGGTAAGCGTGGGCGTCCAGCCAAAGTATCCGGCATGGATCTGCATGAGTTTTTCGATCAGCACCAGCAACTCCTCGTAGGTGAGTGGCTGCAGGCGGATGATGGGCGCGAGCATGTCCTTAAGGTCCTCGCGCGCAAAGCGACCCTGAGCGAGCCGGCTGCGCAGAGCCTCGTAGGAGAACACGCCGCGGCGACGGTCTTCGATGGAGGTTGGCGTGCCGCCCATGATCATGCCCAGGTACTGCGCTTTGCCCTGGAGCGTGTCGTTGTACATGGTCAGGATTTTCTCGTAGTTGTACTGGCGCGTGATGGCGTTGGGAATCTTATACAGATTCACGAGTTCGTCGATGAGCACCAGCATGCCCTTGTAGCCGCTGCAAACCAAAAAACGCGCGATGAGTTTGACGTAGTCGTACCAGTCGTCATCGCTGATGATGGTTGAGGACCCCAGTTCGGCGCGAGCCTCGCTCTTGGTGCGGTATTCGCCGCGGATCCATTTGGCCACGCGGCTCATGGTCTCTTCGTCGCCCTCGGATACGGCCGTGCGATAGCGGCGGAGCATGCGGGAGAAGTCGAAGCCGTGGACCATCTCCTCGAGCGGGGCCAGTTGGGCATTGACGACCGACTCTTCGACCTCGGCACACGAGGCGACCCAGCGATCCAGGATAAGGTTGAGCGCACCGCCCTCGGGGCGCGTTTTAGTTGATATATTGCGGATGAGCTCGCGGTAGGTGGCAAGGCCCTGCCCCTGACCGCCCTGCAGGCGGCGCTCAGGGGATAGGTCGGCATCGGCGACGACGAATCCCTCGCCCATGGCGTGCGTGCGGATGGTCTGGAGCAAGAAACTTTTGCCGGCGCCGTAGCGACCGACTAAAAAGCGGAAGCTCGCGCCGCCATCGGCGATGAGACTCAAATCGGTGAGCAGGGCGCGAATCTCGACCTCGCGTCCCACGGTGATATAGGGAAGCCCGATGCGCGGGACCACGCCGCCCTTGAGCGAGTTTAGGATAACGGCGGCGACGCGTTTGGGTACGCGGGGCGCTGCGGATGCGGTGTCACTCATGGTCTAGGTATCCTCTCACGTCTGCTTCATAATCCTCGATAATCTGCGGTCCTGCCGCTCCAAACTCGATAACGGTGTCACCCACCAGGTCAAAGAGCGCCTCGTTGATGCTGTCGACGAGCATATCCTCGCTCTGGCCCGAGCGCGCCACTGCCGATGTCGCTTGCACTGCGTTTTGCTCGAGGAGCGCGCGAAGGAAGGCATCTGCGGCGGGCGCGAGTTCGGTCGCGGCGTCAGTGGACGCAGCCGCTGCGGGCGGGGGCGTCGGCGCAAGAAGCGGCGCCACGACACCAAACTGTTCAGTGGAAATGGTTGGCTCGTCGGCCTCGTCCTGCCCTGCGGCCGTCGTGGCCGGTTCGACAAACGCGTCTGCTGCGGGCTCGGTTTTCGGCTGCTCGGAGCCCGCCGTATCGACCTCTGCGAGCACATCGTCCTCGCGCTCCTCATCGATCAAAAGCGCCTCACGCGTTTGTGCGGCGGCGCTCCGAATGTGTCCCAGCTGACTCAAATCGATATCGATCTTGACGGGCTGGTGCGCGGCGTCCCACGAAAGCCATGCCACGATCTCGTCATCGATGATCTTGGCCAGATATTTGGGGACCTTCTCCTCCTTCAGGGGATGGGTGGGGTCTAGGGCCAGGCGCAGGCGTTGGTCGCAGGCGCGCATCATCTCACCGAGCTTGCTGCTTTTTTGTCTGCTGCCGTGGATGCGCATGCATTCCCAAAAGCCATTTTGGCAGCGGTAGATGTGAATGGGGTCCAGGCGATATTCGCAGTCCTCGTGGCGCTCGGGCGCAAAGAACACGGCCGAGGCAAACATGGTGTAGGGCATGGCCGTCTCCTCCCCAAACAAGCTCGCTACGATGCCGGTCTTTCGGTGCGTGTCATAGTAGCGCGCCATACGGACATACACGGCGCATGCCACGTGGCGCAGGTCGCGATGGTGGGAACGGTCGAGCCGTGAGTTATTCAGGTTGTACGTGGAGAGGGCGTTTATAGCGGTCATGAGTCGCTCCTCGCCTGCCTCGTCGGGCGGAAGGGGGAGCGTGGGCTCGGAGGTTTTGCGACGCTTGGGGACTTGGGCCGACGGCGCCGGTACAGGCGAGAGGTCTCGCGCTGCGCGGCGTAGCTCGATAAGGGCGTTATCGAACATAACGGTTTTAGAGTCGCGAAGTAGCTTGGGGTCGAGTCCGTGGAAAACGGCGTAATCCTGCAGCCACACGCGTGCAAACCGGTCGATGCCGGGCTCGAAGGCGCGATAGGCATCCCAAAAGGCCTTGATTTTGTTAAAACCATCGAGTGGGTCATCTACGCCAATGCCACAGATCAGCTCATAGAGATACAGGAAGGCAAAGGACGTAGACGTTTCCTCGACGGTTCCGCGGCGCACTTGGGCGCGCCAAGTAAAATAGCCGCGCAGTTGCCGATCGCTCATGGCGTTATAGGTGGGAAAGTACGACTTGAACGTACCGTTGTAGGGACAGTCGTCCTCAAAGTCGGCCATCAGCAGGCCTTGGCGGTAGAAAAGCTCGGCTTCCGAAAGCCAGCGACCCGCGCCGCCTTTGGGGTCATCCTGCCAGCGCGATATCTCGCGCATCTTGCGGTATTGGTCGGGAAGGAAGTTCTGCATCTGACGACCGGTTTTGAGAATCGGCTCGTCAGCATAGACTTCGTTTGAGAAGCGAGCAGACTGATGGGTCCGGGCCTCGGCCATAATGCGCTCGATGAACATCTTGATGTCCTGGTCGGCCACCGTCTCTCCTCTCCTAACGCAGCTTCGGTGGCCTCATATCATAGCACAGCATCAAACAGGTGTTCGAGATACCACTACGTAGATAGATTTAGAACAGGAGCGCGTAGATGACGGCTACGACAACGGAGGGGAGCATATTGGCCGTGCGGAAGGTCTGGGGACGGATGAGGTTGACGCCGACGCAGAAGATGAGCATAGAGCCCACGAGCGATAGGCTGTCGAGGGCGGCGGCGGTCATGATGGGGGAGAGCGCGCCGGCAAACAGCGTAATCGTTCCCTGGAATACGGCAACGGGAAGGGCGGAGAAGATGCAGCCGCGACCGAGTGAGGCCGTCATGGTGCAGACGATGATGCAGTCCAACGCGCCCTTGAGGGCAAGCGTGGACCAGTCGCCGAGCAAGCCGTCTTGGATTGATCCCACGATAGCCATGGCACCGATGCAGACGGTCAGCGATGTCGAGACAAAGGCATTGGTGAACTCGTTGTCTCCCTCGCTGCCGGTTTTGCGCTTGAGCCATTCGCCCAGGTTTTCGATGCCGGCTTCCAGGTTAACGGCCTCGCCGATGAGCGAGCCGAGGGCAAACGAGACGATGAGCATGGTGGTGCCGGTGGTCTCCAGCGCTTTCCCGTCAATGACGAGCATCTTTTGCATGGTGCCGCCCAGTCCGATAAACAAAACGCACAGCCCCGACGCCTTCATGAGCGTGTCTTGGATGCGGGGTGTGATAAAGCGTCCGCCTATAAGGCCCAGCAGTCCGCCCGCAATCAAAAGTGCGACGTTGATGACCGTTCCCAAACCCGGCATGAACCCTCCCATATTGATGCCAACCTGGCAATCGTAGCAGAACGGGCTGCAGGGTGCGTCATGCCTCATCCTATACGTTATATAAGTGGTATTAATGACGGCATTTGGTGCCCAAGCCTCAGCCTCCCATCACGACATAGGGGCTGTAATCGAAGCACAGCGTCATGAGTCGCTGCGGGGACTCAATGGCCGCGGCGATGATATCGGCATCTCGAGCTCGGTCAAATCCCACGAGCTCAATTTGATACGAGACGTCTTCCATTTTATGGAGTATCCGGTTATTCAGGAGGTTCTCACCGTCGAATTCCTCGGTTTTGCCTCCGTCCGAGGTTACGGCATACAGGTGCAGTTTTGCGGTGGTCGCAGGGTCGGCGACCGTGAGGTTGTCGATTTGGTTGGCCGTGCCCTTTGCCCCAAGCAAGGTGAGCAAGGTGGGGGCTACGACCTCGCCCGATGGCAGAAAAACAACTTCGACGGTTTTAGGGAATGCGATAATGGCTGCTTTGCGGACGGGCTTATCGGCAGCGGTGACCTCAATGCTCGCGGCGTCGACGGTTTCCGTGCGGTCGAGCGCGACAATCATGCAACAATTGCCCTCGTCGATGTCTGCCGGCATGGGACACTCCAAGTTTTCGCCAGCTTGCGTGCCGCCCACTGCGGTGGCTGTTTCGCTTGGCTCGCTGAAAGTGGCTGAAGGACCGCTCGATGGCGGTGTTATGCCGCCTGGTGCGCCATTGTCCCCAGGCGCTATTTCACCGCTGCTCTCGCTGGAGTCGCTTGCGATGTCACCCGTCGAGGGGGCGAGTCCGACCGCTCCTACTCCGCTCCATTCCATCTCGAGGAGCGCCGGATCGACAAGGACGTGATGCACATCTTGCGTTTCGGCACTGATATCGACAGGACCGGGATCTGCCCCTCGCGTCAGGCTGAGCGATCCGGTCCGCTGTTTGCCCCGAATCTCCTGGCTTTCTGTGCCGCTCGCGTAGAACATCAGAGCGATCTCGCCATTTGCCGTGGCGTCGGTGCCCGCCTTGGTCATTTTCAGCGATGCGGTGAATGAGATAGCGGGCTGCGTGCCATCGGCGCTCGAGGGGACGCAGCCCAGGCATACACCCCCTCCGTTTTCGAAAAACGTGCTGTCGAAGGCGACTGTTGCCCCGTCCGCCGAGTCATCGGACAGGGTGATGTCGAGGCGCAGCTCCACGTCGCAGGAATCGCCATCGGCATCAGTTGCAGCTGCGCGCCATGTGCAGATAATGCATCCCGTTAGGGGGCCGTCCGCTGTGCTCGAGCGCTCGGTATCCACGACTATCGAGCTGTTCGTGCAGCGACGGAGGCACCCCGAGGCCGAAATGCTTGCCTGCGCAAGCGAGAAGCGTTGGCGCGCGATGGTGCTCATCTGGTTTGTGGCGAGACAGTTGACGGCAGGTAAGGGGACGTCCACGGCGGGTGTCGCTAGAGCGGCGACGGGCATGCCGGTGGCAAGCGCACTGCAGAGCGCGGCAACGGGCAAAAGGTTCTTTGATGCCATGGGTTCTCCTTACCTGTTCTGGACGGTCTCGATTATCGCGGCTACTGGCTGCGTTTGATGCGCAGGCCAAGGCCGATGGCGCTTGCGCCTGCCGCGGCGATTCCTGCTGCCAGGCGCTGTCGCGTGTCGCCCGTTTGCGCGAGGGGCTCATGTTGGCCACTGCGTTCGAGCTCCGATAGATCGACAGTCACTTGCGTGGCAGCCTGCGCTTGCTCTTGTTGGGCAAAGGCGGCGATCGGGGCAAACGTTACAACGCCGATGATGACGGCAAGGACAATCACCTTAGGCCGTGTGCGCACCGGGCTCGACCGTCCACGTAATGCTTGCGACCTGGTCACCCTCGCCAGTCACATGGAAGATGTCTCGCGTGACGCGGGCGACATTGCCGCTTGTCTTGAGCTTAATCTTGTCCGTACCATCGGCGATGCCCTGGTAGCCCATGTCGAAGGATGCATTTTTGGAAAGGTCGAGGCCCGCTTCCTGCGTCGCGGCGTGGGCGTCTTGGAGTGCCTTGTCTGGGCCGACCTTAAAATCGATGGAGTTCTGGGCGGTCCCCGTCTTGGCGTCGGCGACGATGCTCCAGGACTTCTGGGCGGCAATCTTCATGTTGGTAACGTGGATGCCATAGGCCGAAAGATTGTCGATGGTGGTTGTATTCTCGGAAGGGCCCTGGAGCGTGCCGTCTGCCTTAGCGACGAACGGAATGACGGTCGGGGCTTTGAACTTGATGTTGTCGATTTCGGTCCTGATGGTCACGTTGGTGGTTCCAGCGCGTCCCTCCGCCAGGGCGGTGGTCGGCGCGGCGCCCATTGAGAGTGCAAGCATCAGCCCCGCGCCCACGACGAGCACCCTGGCCCCATTCAAGTTCCTGGTGATGTCCATAATCGTTCCTTTCTATTCGTCACGGACCGTTTCCGTGATGGTTGGACGAAAGCGGTGTGGGTGCGCGTTTTCGCAACAGGCGGCAGATCTAGTCTTCGGCCTGCGCAACCCGCACCTTGACGCGCGTGGGATTGCCATGGGCGTCGTAGGTCTTGGCGTCGAGCGCTTGAATCTCGATATACGCCTCACCTTCTTTGATGTCGCCTGCGGGGCAGGTCTCAACGGTCTTGCCGGTCTCGACCACGCCCGATTCATAGATGGTCTCGTCGTTTTGGATCACGCGGAAACGCTGGGGAAACTTGTTATCCTGGATGTTTTGCACGTTGACGCGCAGCTTGCCGCCTTTTTGTAGCTGGGCGACCGGTGCGACCGAGATCGTCATCATGTTGTCGCGGACGATGGCATCGAGCTCGTCCTGGATTTCCTGGCGCGACTTACCCTCCGCCGCTGTGACCGAGGCACCTGTCTCGGCGACAGGCTTTGACTGCCAGGCGTAAAGGCCGACGGCGATAAGGGCGCAGGCGATGGCCAGGCAGACAACGCCGAGCCTTTTTCGATGTTTTGACCCTAGGGGGCTCGACTGCTTCCTTACGCTCATGCGGCATCCTTAGTGGTATAGACGCGCGCGAACGTGGACGGATCGGCGCCAAAGAGCATGTGGAGCATGAGGCGTCGCGAGTAGATGAGCTCGTCGAAGTTTGGGTCGAGTTTGATGTCGTGGATGTGGGCGATGTGGTGGGCGAGTGCCGAAAACGATTCGGGATCGCAAATCACGTCGGTGGTGACGTGATAGACAGCCGCATCGGGAAACGCTTCCTCGTCGAAGGGCAGAAGATATGGGTCATCGTCAACTTCGATGGCGATGCCGTACTGGGGCCAGTAATATGCCATGGGAACCTCCCTGCTTTTGGGCCAAACCTTCTATTGGTTTTGGCTGTCGATGCCGACCGTATCAGCCACAACTTGACCAATTTCTGACCAAATGCTTGACGGGTTTACATCGCCGCAGGTGAGAGACGCTAAAAAATATCTCAAGTTTTTTCGAGCGCCAATTGTGCGCGTGGCTGCGATGGGAAGGAGCGCGTTAAATAGAGCGCCTGCCGAGAAAACGCCGCCGCTCGCCGAATTGCGCAAACGTAAAATTCGCCAATTATGGAGACGGTCTCAGTCACGTCGACGAAACGATGCGGTAACATCTCCCTGCAAACACTGTAGTTAACTAAAGGGGGAGTTCGCGTGTCTGCAGCCATCAAACCCTTCGGCGACGAGTTCGAAGAATATGGTCGCGATGAATCTCGCACATCGGGCGAGGCGTCGAGCATCTCGTTTCCGACAACGGAGGACGAAGTCCGCGCCATTCTGCGAAAGCTCCATGCCGAGCATGTTCCAATAACGGTCCAGGGTGCTCGGACCGGTCTGGCTGCCGGCGCCGTGCCTCACGGCGGGCATATCCTCAACACTTCTCGTATGAATCGCTACCTGGGTCTTCGCCGCGACGAGCGAGGCCGTTTTCTGCTGCGCGTGGAGCCGGGCGTCGTGCTTTCGGAGTTGCGCAAGCAACTGGGTAAGAAGGCATTGCCGACCGCTGGCTGGGATCAGGCATCGCTTGAGGCCTATGAGGAGTTCCAGGCAGCTCCTGAGCAGTTCTTTCCCACCGATCCCACCGAGGCCTCTGCCTGCCTGGGCGGCATGGCGGCGTGCAATGCCTCCGGTGCCCGCAGTTACGCCTACGGCCCCATGCGCCCGCACGTTACGGGGCTTCACGTGGCACTGGCGGACGGCGACCTGCTTGAGCTTCATCGAGGTCAGGCGCACGCTGACGCACGCCACTTGTCGCTCGTGACAGCGGAAGGCCGCGCGCTCGAGCTGGATCTTCCCGGCTATACCATGCCCAAGACCAAAAACGCGTCGGGTTATTTCGTTTCGGACGATATGGACGCCATCGACCTCTTTATCGGTGCGTGCGGCACACTCGGCGTCATTACCGAGCTCGAGATCGCCTTGCAGGCGGCACCTTCGGTCGTATGGGGTGTGAGCTGCTTTTTCGACAGCGAGGACAAGGCGGTGTCCTTTACCGATTCCGTGCGCCCCGTGCTGTCCCATGCCGCCGCTATTGAGTATTTCGATGCCGGCGCCTTGGATATCCTTCGCCGCCAGCGCGAGCAGTCGACCGCGTTTGCCTCGCTGCCGGCACTCGACGATGAGGCAAAGGTCTGTGTTTACGTGGAACTCGACTGCGACGACGAGGCGCAAGCGACCGAGGAGCTGTACCACCTGGGATGGGTTTTGGAGCTTGCGGGCGGCCACGACGACGCGACCTGGGTTGCACGCACCGAGGTCGATCGCGAATGCCAGCGGTTCTTCCGCCACGCCGTTCCCGAGAGCGTCAACATGCTCATCGACGAGCGCCGCCGCACCGACCCCACCATTACCAAGCTGGGGTCGGATATGTCGGTGCCCAACACGCGCCTGGCCGATGTCGTTGCCCTCTATCGCCGCACGCTGGCCGAAAGCGGGCTTGAGTCTGCCGCCTGGGGACATATCGGCAACAACCATCTGCATGTGAATATCCTGCCTCGCGATGCGCAAGACTACCGTCGCGGTGGCGAGCTGTTTGCCCAGTGGGCTGCGGAGGTAACGGCTATGGGCGGCGCCGTCTCTGCCGAGCACGGTGTCGGCAAGATCAAGGCGGGCTTCTTGGAGACGATGTACGGTCACGAGGCCATGGTCGAGTCGGCGCGGCTCAAGCTCCAGCTCGATCCTGCCGGGCAGCTGGGCCGTGGCAACCTGTTTTCGGAGAAGCTCTTGGATGAGCTCGTCCAGAAAGGGGGCGCGTGAAGATGAGCGATTTCCATATGGTGGTGTGCGTCAAGGCGGTGCCGGGCAGCACCGAGGTCAAGATGGACCCCAAGACCAATACTATCGTGCGCGATGGCAAGCAAGCGGTCATTAATCCCTTCGATGCAAGTGCCCTCGAATGCGCTCTGGCGCTCAAGGACGACTTTATCGGCTTTGGCATGGATGTGCGCGTGACGGTGGTATCGATGGGTATCCCTGCAACCGAATTGCTACTGCGCGACTGCATCGCCCGCGGCGCCGACGATGCATTGCTGCTCACCGACCGTGCTTTTGCGGGCGCGGACACGTTGGCGACCACCTATGCTCTCAAATGCGGCATCGAGGCGCTCGACGAGGACTTCGACCTGCTCATCTGCGGCAAGATGGCGGTGGATGGCGATACTGCCCAGATTGGCCCCGAGCTGGCCGGCGCCTTCGAGATTCCCTGCGTGACCGATGTGAGCTGCGTGCAGAGCGCGGGCTTTACGACGTGCGGTGCGCTTTCACTCGTTCACGGTTGCGACGCCGGCGAGGAGACGGTCTATCTGGAGATGCCGTGCGCGATGACGACCGCCAAGGAGATCGGCCAGCTGCGCATGCCGAGCATCGCCGGCATACGCGCGGCCGAAGATGCGGACGTGCGGGTGGCCTGTGCTGCCGATGTGCATGCCGACCCTTTGCGCTGCGGCCTTACCGGATCGCCGACGCAGGTCGTGCGCTCGTTTGTACCCGACCGTGACCAAACGTGCGAGGCCATCGAGGGCACGCCGGTCGAACAGGCGGCAAAGCTTGCCAAGATTATCGAGGGGATGGCATAGATGAGCGGACTGATAATCGATAGCGAGGCATGCGTTGGCTGTGGCCGCTGCGTTCGCGCCTGTGCCTCGGGTGGCATTGTGGTGGAGGGCGAGCGCCCCAACCGCTACGCCCATGTGACCGACGGCTGCATCTTGTGCGGCGGGTGCGTCGACGCCTGTCCCGTCAACGCCATTTCGATCGAGCGCGACGAGGCCGCCGGCGCGGTTGACCTCGATGCGTATCGAGACATTTGGGTATTCGTTCAGACCGACGAGCACGATGTCGTGGCCCCGGTGGCCTACGAGCTCATGGGCAAGGGCCGCGAGCTTGCCGATGCACGCGGCTGTCGCCTGGTGGCGCTGGTCGGCATGGGCCCCGAGGGCTCGCTCGGGGACCTGGAGCATCTGGTTTGCGCCGGTGCGGACGAAGTTCTGGTCTGTCGTGACGAGCGCCTGCGTCAGAACGACGCGGAGGTCTATGCTCGCCTCATCTGCGATTTGGTAACCGAGCGCAAGCCCGAAGCCATTCTGTACGGTGCGACCGCTTTTGGCCGCGAGCTGGCGCCTGGCGTTGCCGTGCGCCTGCGGACGGGCCTTACGGCCGACTGCACCGTGCTTTCGATGGATACGGAGACGGGCCTGCTGCAACAGACGCGTCCGGCGTTTGGCGGCAACTTGATGGCCACCATTATCTGCCCCAACCACCGTCCCCAGATGGCAACGGTGCGCTCCGGCATCTTTAAGGCGCCCGACTTTGACTATAGCCGCTCCGGAACGATTACCCAGGTATTACTTGCGGAAGACGCCAAGGCTCGTGTCGAGATTTCGATTCCCGCCGAGGAATGGGGCCAGCAGGCTTCGATTGCCGATGCCGAGCGTCTAGTTGTTGTGGGTCGCGGTATTGGCTCCAAGAAAAACCTACCCTTGATGCGAAAGCTCGCCGAAGTCCTGGGTGCCGAGCTCGGCTGCACGCGACCCGTCGTGGAGGCGGGCTGGCTGGAGTATCGCCACCAGGTTGGGCAGACCGGCGTGTCGGTTTCGCCCAAGCTCCTTGTGAGCATCGGCGTTTCGGGTGCCATCCAGCATCTTGCCGGCATCGGCGGTGCGGAGTGCATCATCGCCGTCAACGAGGACCCAGATGCCCCCATCTTCGGCGCTGCGCAGTATAAAGTTGTCGGCGACGCCGTCGAAGTCGTCGAAGAGCTCCTGGCACAGCTCGAGCGCTAGGCGCCGGCCAGCCAGGCTCGCATCTCTTTCTTTAGGCGTTCCCAGGTCGCTTGCGTGGCGGGGTCGGTAAAGGGGCGCACGATGCCAAAAGGTGCGTCGAGCAGGCGGTAGATATCGCCCTGCTTGCGCGCCAGCGCGCGGCTTGCCGGATAGACGAGCTCAAACATAAAGCAGATAAGCCCCACCAAGTAGTCCGCGGGCTCATCGCGCTCATCGCGCGTGACGCAGCGGTGCTCGTCAAAGGCAGCCAGCGTCGGTGCCGAGAAGTGGCTGGCAAGAAACACGTCCTCATCCACTTTGAGGATGGTGTCGACGGTGCTGTCGGCGATGGTGCGCATGATGTCGACCTTGTCGCCATCGCGCACAATATCGCAGAAGCGCCGCGTGCGCTCGTCGAGCTGCGCGGGTAGACGGAAATCGCTGTGATAGGCAATGCTTGCGCGAATCAACTCGTCTTCTACCGGATCGTCGATAAAGTCGCGGATACTTGTTGTCGCGGGCGCATCTGTAGGTGTTTCGCCAAAGAGTACCTCGACGCCCAACGCCGCATGGCTCATGCTTTCGGCATCCTTAAACGTGTCCCAGCGTCGCAGCTGCTCAAAGCGACCCATATCGTGCAGCAGGCCGCAAAGCCACGCTAGGTCAATGTCCTGAGGTGACCAGCCCTGTTCGCGTGCCACGGCATCGCATGCCTCGGCAACGTGGTACGTATGCTCGATTTTGAGCGCGATACGCGGATTGGCGGCATCGTAGGCATCGGTGTAGGTCTTGAAGGCCGCGGCAGCCCGCGTTCGATCGATAGCTGTCATAATGACTTCCTAAAAAGTTGTGTCTTTCTGTGTCTTTCGATCCGGTGGCAATTGTAGGTGAACTCGGTTGCCATCGGGCGATGGTTCTGCCGCGTCGTTGCATGCGGCTCGGAAATCTTGTCGGGACGAGGAACGCTATGGTGCTCAAAATCGTTAAAACCGTCTGGCCGGTGATGCTTACCTATGTTGCGATAGCCGCGCCGTGCGGAATGATTATGGCGCAGACGGGAATGGAACCCTGGATGGTTTTTGCCCTGAGCAGCACGTTCGTGACGGGCAGCGGGCAGTTTATGATCTGTAATCTGTGGCTAGCAGGCGTGCCTGCGGCGTCGATCGTCGCGAGCGTCGCCGCAATCTCCTCGCGCTTTGCGCTTTACTCGGCATCGATCGCACCGCATTTGAGGGGTGCTTCGAAGCGTCAGACGCTGGCTGTTGCCGCGACACTTACCGAGGAGGCATACGGCATTTCGCTTGCCAAGTTGGTTAAAGGGGAGGATTGGGGTCCGCTCGAGTCCTTTGTGCTCAACGCGATCCTCATCGCAACATGGGGCGTTTCGTGTACGACGGGCGCCATCGTCGGCGCCGTTGTCGATGTTCCCACCGCTATTGCGGGTTTTGTCTGCACATCGCTCTTTATCTGCCTACTCTTTTCGCAGCGACTGTCGCGCGGCAATGTCGTAGCTGCCGGTTTGGCTGCGGTGTCCGTCGCCATATGCAAGTTCTTGGGGTGGACGAATATCGCCGTGCCGGCAAGTGTGCTCGTCGGCGTTGTCACGGCACTCGCGTGCGATGTCCTCGCCGAGGGAAGGGGCGCTCGCGATGCCCGTTAATGAGTTTTTGGTCCTATGGCTGTCGTCATGGGCGGCCATCGCGTTTTTCCGCATTGCCCCGGCGTTTGCCTTGCGCGGGAGAACGCTGTCGCCCCGCGTTACCGAGGCCTTGGGTTATATTCCGCCTGCCGCCTTTGCGGCGCTGGTCGCCAACGATTTGATAAGCCCTGGCGCTTTCGACGCCGGCTTGTGGCAGGGCTTGATTCCCTGGATTGCGGCCGCCGGCGTCGTGGCGGTGGCAATCAAGACAAAGTCGATGTTGTGGTGCTGCGTCTCGGGCATCGTGTTCTATATCGTTTTGAGCTTCATATAAGAGCGGGGCACGTTTAGCGTCCCGGCACAACGAATCGAATTTCTCACCGAGCCGGTCTGCTTCTTCTGGTACCATGGTCAAACTTTACTGTAGCAAAGTGTGACGTGGGCTTTTGTTCTGCGTCAGCGGAAATGGGGGTTTCATGGCACAGGAAGCGACCGCCAACGAGCAAAAGAAATTCAAAGTCCCGCGTATCCCGGGTGACATCATGATCTACCCGATGATCGTTGGCCTTTTGCTCAATACCTTCTGCCCGCAGGTCTTTGAGATCGGCGGCTTCTTTACCGCTGCCTGCCGCGGTGGTTCCAACACCATCGTTGCCGCGATCCTGCTGTTTGTGGGTGCCGGCATCAGCTTTAAGTCCACGCCGGGCGCTATCAAGACCGGCATCGTCGTGCTGATCCCCAAGCTTGTGGTGGCGGCCGCGTTGGGCCTGGGCGTCGCGTACTTCTTTAACGATAACCTTTTGGGTCTGAGCTCGGTCTCCATCATCGGCGGCATTACGTTTTGCAACATGGCGCTCTACACGGGCATCATGGGCGAGTTCGGCGACGAGTCCGAGCAGGGCGCCGTGGGTATCCTGTTCTTTACGGCCGGCCCCGCCGTCACGATGATCATCCTCGGTGTCTCGGGCCTCGCCAACATCCCCGTCGGCACCATCATCGGATCCATCCTGCCGCTTGTTATCGGCATGGTTCTGGGCAACTTGTTCCCGTTCATCAAGAACCTGCTGGTTCCCGGCGCCAATCCTGCGATTGCCGTTATCGGTTTTCAGCTCGGTGCGTCCATGAGTCTTTCGAGCTTTATCACCGGCGGCATTTCGGGCATCCTGCTGGGCCTCATCACGCTGTTTGTCGTCGGTCCCATCACCTTTGCGTTCGAGCGCCTGTGCGGCGGTAACGGCAAGGCGGCCGTTGCCTGCTCCACTATCGCCGGCACGGCTATGACCACGCCGGTCGCCCTCGCCGAGGTCGCTCCGCGCTATGCCGAGCTTGCGCCCACCGCGTATGCGCAGATCGCCACCGCCGTCATCATCACGGCAATCATGGCCCCGATTCTGACCGGCTGGGTCGACAAGAAGTTCTGCCAGGGCAAGGAGGACCTGTCGCCTGCCGGTGTCGAGGCCATCGAGGAGGCCGTCGCGACCGACATCGATGGCGAATAGCAATCGCTACCAATCAATGATGCCGGCGTGCAATTCGCGCCGTTTGAGCGCCCGAACGAAAGCTGTCTTGCAGTTACGTTCGGGCGCTCTGCTATTATTCCCTTACCCCTGCGGAGTAGGGGGTGTTTGTTGCCCAGACTCGAATCGGGCGATTCTGACCACTTGGATATTGAAGGGATGGCGCTAGTGGTTAAGGCACTCAAGCTTGAGATATTCCTGCTGTGCATGATTATTCTTATCGGGCTTGCCGCACGAAGCCGCCGCTCCTTGTTCTCGAGCACCCAGCAGCTTTTGTTTAGCATGCTGGGCTACACGTCTGCTGCCTACATTTTCTTCGATATGATCTGGACGCTCTCGGACGGCGTGAGCACTCCTGTAGGCATCACGGCTAACTGGATTTCCAACGCGGTTTCGTTTTCGCTGTTCGCCATCGCGTGCCTCATTTGGTTTTTCTATTCCGAGACGATGCAGGGCTCTCGCCTTTTGACCGCGCGCTATAGGGTTGCGATCGTGACGTTGCCAACCGTATTGGTGGTCGTGCTGGCATTTACCAGCTACTGGACGCACGCTATGTTCTATATCGATGCGCAGGGCGTATATCGTCGCGGAGCGCTTTATATGATTCAGCCTATCGTGAGCTACTGCTACATCATATATACGTCCTTGCATGCCTTTATTCAGGCTCGAAAAGTCGAAAGCCTGCAAACGAAGGCCATTTATCGCACCCTCGCCTTTTTTGTGGTTCCCGCTCTGGTGGGCGGTACCTTCCAGGTTTTGTTTTCGGTGCCGGGCCTTTGTGTCGGTATAACGCTGAGCATCCTGCTGCTCTACATCATCTATCAGGAGCAGCTGATCTCGACCGACCCGTTGACTGGCCTCAACAATCGCAACCGTTTTGAGACCTATATGCTGTCGCTCTTTTCAAATGTGGATCAGGCCGAAGATGTATATCTGCTTATGATGGACGCTGACGGCTTTAAGCAGATTAACGACCGGTATGGACATGTTGAGGGCGATCATGCCCTCCAGGTCATATCTGCTACGCTCAAAGAGGTCTGCTCGGCGTCTGGTGGTTTTATCGCACGTTATGGCGGCGATGAGTTCGTGGTGCTTCAAAAGGTGACGGCGGAGCAGGACATCATGCGTCTGTGCGCGACAATCAACGACGAGCTCGCACGCGCCGAGGTTCCGTATTTGTTGCGGATGTCCATCGGCTATGCACGGGTCGGTGACGGTGTCGATACCTGGCAAGACTTACTTCGCGCTGCCGACGCGGAGCTCTACCGCGTCAAGGCCGAGAAAAAGAAGTCCGGCGTCCAGATACGCTAGAAAAAGGGGCACACGCTTGCGTGCATGGTGGCCCTCGGCTCTCCGATGTACTCCATTAAACTAAAGTATATGAATCCCCTCTGCTAATAAGGGCAGCTCGTTAGACCTTTTTGGGTTTGTTGACGATGATGATGCCGCCGCAGACCAACAGTAGGGCAACGATGACGGTAACGGGGCTCGTGCCAGCGCCCTCGCCGAGCAGCAGCGCGCTCAGCACCACACCAAAGACGGGGTTCATAAACCCAAAGACCGAGACGCGGCTGACGGGGTTGACGGCGAGCAGGCGGGACCACAGCGAGTACGCGACGGCGGAGATGAGTGCCATATAGATGATGAGTGCGATGGCGGGGGCAATCGCCGTGGGGGAGAGCGCACCGCCCATCAAAAAGCCGATGGCGGTAAGGACCAAGCCACCGACTAAAAACTGCCAGCCGGCGAGCAAGACGCCGTCGTGCTCGCGCGAGAAGATGCCAATGAGGCAGGTCGAAAGGGCACCCGCGACGGTGGAGGCTAGGATAAAGCCCTCGCCGTCGAGCGTAAAGCCAAAGGTGCCGTCTGCGCCCGAAAGGTTGACGAGCGCGACGCCGGCAAAGCCCAGCATACAGCCAAGCACCTTGGCCGTATCGAGCTCCTCGGTGCGAAACGCCAGGGCGGCAAAGAGGATTGCGAGGAAGTTGGCGCTGGCTTCGATGATGGAACTCGACATGGCGCTTGCACGGGAGAGTCCCAGGTAGAAAAAGAAGTACTGCCCGATAGTCTGGAAGAGCGACAAGATGCAGATGGGTTTGATATCGCGCGCTTGCGGAACGAGTGGACGGCGCTGAGCCGCGCTCATCCCAACGATAACCAGGGCGCCGGCAAGCGTGAAGCGCAAGCCCGCAAAGAGCAGCTGTGAGGCGCTATCGTGAGCGGGAATGCCAAAGAGCCCGTAACCGATCTTGATGCAGGGGAAAGCCGACCCCCAGAGCGCGCAGCAAACAAGACAGCCCAGGACGAGTCCGGGCAGGGTGGCGAGATACGGCTTGCGGCTTTCCATGATGTCCTTCCTGTATGCGTGAAGCAAAAAAGAACCCGCCACCGGGTGTGCCGGTGGCGGGTGTTGTTACCCGAGGGGATTGTACCCGATGGGAAAGGTTTAGGCGAAGTAGGCTACGCCGCTCTCAAAGATCGGCATGAACTTATCGCCAGGGACATGCTCGGGCACGTTGCGGTACAGGTTGTCGCCGCGACGCTCGGCATGGCCCATCTTGCCCAGGACGCGGCCGTCGGGGCTCGTGATGCCCTCGATGGCGAGTGCGGAGCCGTTGGGGTTGACGGAAAGATCCATGCTGGGCTTGCCGTCCTCGCCCACGTACTGCGTGGCGACCTGGCCGTTGGCGATGAGCTGGGCGAGCACCTCGTCGTTGGCGACAAAGCGGCCCTCGCCGTGGCTGATGGCGACGGTGTAGGGGTCGTCCAGGCTGCACTGCGACAGCCACGGGGACAGGTTGGACGAGATACGGGTGCGCACCAGACGGCTCTGATGGCGACCGATGGTGTTGAACGTCAGCGTGGGCGCATCGGGCGTGGCGTCGACGATGTCGCCGTAGGGCACCAGACCGAGCTTGATCAGGGCCTGGAAGCCGTTGCAGATGCCCAGCATCAGGCCGTCGCGGGTCTTGAGCAGGTCGCGGACTGCCTCGGTGACCTCGGGAGCGCGGAAGAACGCCGTGATGAACTTGGCGGAGCCATCGGGCTCGTCGCCGCCCGAGAAGCCGCCGGGGATCATGACGATCTGGCTTGCACGGATGCGGCGGGCAAGCTCGTGGGTGCTCTCGGCGACGGCCTCGGGCGTGAGGTTGTTGATCACGAAGGTGTCGGCCTCGGCGCCGGCGGCGCGGAAGGCACGGGCGCTATCGTACTCGCAGTTGTTGCCGGGGAACACGGGGATTACCACGCGCGGGCGGGCGATCTTGGCGCCGCTGTACACGTGGATATCCTTGGCACGGAAGTCGATGGTCTCGACCTCGGCGGTCTCGCCGGCGCTGCGGTAGGCAAAGACGCCCTCGATGCCGCTCTCCCAGGCCTCTTGGAGCTCGGAGAGCTCGATGACCTCGGAGCCGGTATCGATGACATAACCCTCGACGGTGGTGCCCAGGGGCTCGACGACAACGCCGTCGGCGACCTCGGGCAGCTGGGCATCCTCGGCAAGCTCGACGATAAAGCTGCCATAGAGCGGGGTGAAGAGGCTCTCCACGTCCACATCCTCGGCAAGCTCGATACCGATCTGGTTGCCGACGCACATCTTAAAGAGGCTCTCGGCGCCGCAGCCGTAGCCGGGCGTGGAGACGGCCAGGGCGTCGCCGGTGGCGGTGAGTGCCTCGACGGCGTCAAATGCGGCGAGCAGCTGCTGGGCATCGGGACGGTAGTCCTCGCCATAGGTGGCGGGGGCGATACGGACGACGCGATGCGTGAGACCCTTGAACTCGGGGGAGACGGCGCGGGCCGCCTTGCCCACGGCGACAGCGAAGCTGATGAGGGTCGGCGGAACGTTGAGCTCGCCGGCCTCGTCCTCAAACGAGCCACTCATGGAGTCCTTGCCGCCGATGGCGCCGGCACCCAGGTCGACTTGGGCCATAAGGGCGCCTAGGACGGCTGCCATGGGCTTGCCCCAGCGCTCGGCCTCGGTGCGCAGACGCTCGAAGTACTCCTGGAAGGAGAGGTAGGCGCGCTTGTGCTCAAAGCCTGCGGCCACGAGCTTGGCGATGGACTCGACCACGGACAGGTAGGCGCCCGCAAACTGGTCGGCCTCCATCAGATAGGGGTTAAAGCCCCATGCCATAGCGCTCGCCGTGGTGGTCTCACCGTCCACGGGGAACTTAGCGACCATGGCAGAGCTCGGAGTGAGCTGCGTCTTGCCGCCAAAGGGCATGAGCACGGTCGCGGCGCCGATGGTGGAGTCAAAGCGCTCGGAAAGACCCTTGTTGGAGGCGACGTTGAGGTCGGTGACGAGCGAGGTCATGCGCTCGGCAAGCGTGGTGCCGGCCCAGCTGGGCTGCCACACGCTGCGGGCGCAGACGTGGGCGACCTGGTGCTTGGGCGCACCGTTGGAATTGAGGAACTCGCGGGACAGATCGACGATGGCGACGCCGTTCCATGCCATGCGCATGCGCGGCTCGGCGGTAACCTCGGCGATGACGGTTGCCTCCAGGTTCTCCTCGGCGGCGTAGCCCATGAACTCCTCGACGTCACCGTCGGCGACGGCGCAGGCCATGCGCTCCTGGGACTCAGAGATAGCGAGCTCGGTGCCGTCCAAGCCGTCGTACTTCTTGGTCACGGTATCAAGGTCGACATACAGGCCATCGGCAAGCTCGCCCACGGCGACCGAGACGCCGCCGGCGCCAAAGTCGTTGCAGCGCTTGATCAGACGGCAGGCATCGCCGCGGCGGAACAGACGC
>OBXK01000209.1_pt1 | contig 38240 bp, 35 predicted proteins | sample 1501371 | NCBI WGS metagenome assembly OBXK01 (sample SAMEA2580154, study PRJEB22360) | human gut metagenome | biome: human gut; feature: human-associated habitat; material: faeces | place: Denmark | collected 2008/2010
CACTGACACCAGAAGAACAAGAAACAATTAACTCTATGGATGGTGTTAAATGGAAACCACGTCAGAGGTATATAGGTTTTAAATTCAATAGAGAGCCGCTCAAATTTGAATATCTCTTTGATAATATAAATGAGTACGAGGGTTGGCTGGAGTTTAACCGATTGGAAAATGAACAGTATCAGGGATACGATGTTGATATTATGGATGCAGGATATAACGGCATCACCGACTAACAATAATAATAAAGGAAGAAAAATGAAATACGATTACGAACAGATTAAACATATTTATGAAGCATTTATTGAAGAGCACTTTGATAGTATTAATAGATTAGTAACTGCAACCTATATCAGCACTGATTATTTTTTGGATGAATTTGAAGCTGTCATAACTGCTATGGAGATGCTCCCGGTAACAGATTCAGATTTTAACGAATGGTTGATTTGTGATGATCCCCATCTCGCAATCCTATTAACGCATTTTAAATCTACTCTAGGCGGCATTAATGCAGCGTTAAACCAAATCCAGGTTGAGGAGGTGAGTTGAAATTTCCAGTGATAACTATGGGAAGGTACCATACACAGGACGGAAATATTTATATCCAACGTGATGATGGTATCTGGCGTCAGAATGTAAATTATCTTGCAGGTGTTCCCACTCAGTATAATTGCACCACCTACGAGGAACAATTTGAGACGATTATAAGGCACATCGAAAATGGTAAATTAAGGGGTACATACGCCTCTACGCTGCATTATAAAATGGTAGATGGTAAACTCTATAGATTTAATGAGAAAACGCCTTAGAATGCCACTTTTACAACCTTATATATTTTGTGGTTACTGAAAAATATTAAAAGCATCTCTATTTAGAGACTCTAAATATTGACAGGCTATGTGTTTTTAATATATAATAGAGATATGAGGAACATTATTTAATAATGGCTCTCTTCCTCATCTCCTTGTTAATTTAGATCTGTGTTTGTAGTGATTCTCAGATTTTATCCTGATGGTTCTATGGATAAGGGCGAGCGCAAATCGTCGAACCAAAATAGGCATTTTTTTGGCATTAATGCTTACTTTCCTTGGGAATCCCCATTATTGCTCCGGGACTAGTTCACCCACCACAATATATAATGGGGCAATTCTCAATATATATTTTGCATGAGTGTATATTGAGAATTAACCCTCCAAAAAGTTTAATTCAAGTTAATCAATGTTCTTCTTATGTTTTAAGGCCACCTAAATAGTGGCCTTTCTTTTATACTTTGCAAAGTAAAAGGATTTTTCAAATGGTAACTATCACAAAGGGCGTCAAAACGTTTGACGGGAAAATCCCCGTTACTCTGTTGGTTGATGACGTCGAAACGGCTAACGAGTTAATTAAACTCGCTAAAGCCGCTAATGTTCCTGTAGTAGAACAGGAAGATGATTTAAATAAATCTAAAAATAAAACCACTCAAGATAAACTAAAACAGATTATTAAAAATAAAGGGGTACCTGATGGCACTAATTAAATTCCCACAACCTAACCTCAGCGTCTGCGACGTTTTGAGCCGTGAATTAAACGGCTATAGCCGAAAAGTAAAAGTTTTTCCAAAAATTCCAGATTGCGTCCCTGGTACCGTGATTGACGACGATGGTGATATTGTAGATTCTGCATCTACAACCGCAAACGTGGTTCTCGAATATAAAGAAGCGGACACCTCTGCTGTGGCTGTACTGGTGGCGAATACGAATATCCATATCAAAGATTTCAGCTTGGTTTGTGATGATGTAGCCAAGGCTAAAGAACTACTTTCTGCTGATCCTGCTGTTTATTTCAGCACTGGCAAATCATTGCCAACTACCTGATTAAAATAATCCACAAACTAAAATAATAAAGGAAAATAATATGTTTTCATACGATGCCTATAAAATGGTTGACCTCGCCCCGATTTTTGAAGTCGCCCCTAGCGAGGGTTATCTGCTACAGAATTTGAATATTTTCGATAAGTCTTCAAGTAATGGTATTTACGTTATGCTTGACCGTCTGATTGAGGATAACAAAACCCTCCTGAACCAACCGAAAAAACGTTACAGTTTTGAACACGACGCAACGGCTCGGACTCCTGCTAACAGCTTCCCTGTAGAACTCCTGCATCTGCACCGAGAAGATACTGTGAGCGCTGTTGATTTTCAGAAAGCTGGACGCAAACCGGGGACAGATGTTCAGGAAACCATGCTCGATATCGTCGCAGATTACACCATCAAACACGCTAAATCCTATAAGCGTTATATCGAGGCTGCATACGGTGATGCTCTGTTTCGTGGGCTGGTTCAGACCCCGTACACTCAGGAAGCGCCAGTTATTGATTATGCGGACAGTTTCGATGCTCCGATGATGGCAGACACTATCACCCTGTCCAACGGCTCTACCGATGCGCTGGAGGTGTTTAACGGGTTCCTGGATAAAATTAGCAGTGCTACCGATGGTTTGTGGACCGATGTTCGCCGTGTCGTCTGTTTTGCCTCCGCGAGTTTCTATAATAGTTTGCGTTTCCACGCCTCCATGAAAAGCGCCTACCAGTACGTTGACCCGTTTAGCGAAATGAATATTGTCTATCAGCGCAAAGAGGTTTTGCCAAATGTGCAGACCTTCACTCTGCCAGGACTGAGCATCGACGTAATCAAGGTGACTGATCCGCTTCTGACTCCGTTTATCGCTGACGGTACAGCGGTTATGCTGCCTGTATTCCAGAGCAACACGAACGTTTATCAACATCTGTACGGTCCTGCCTCAGTTGATACTAATCTAGCGGCGTCTGGCATTACTCAAGAATATTTCTCCTATCAGTACGAGAAAGAGCGTGGTGAGGTTGAAATTGTATCAGAGGCGTCGGTGTTGCCCGTAAATCACGGTACTAATTTCAGTCTGATTATCACTGCCAATTAATGATCTTCACAGCAGCGCTAATAATGCTGCTTGTTGAATATTGGGTTGGTCAGCAGCAAATACCAGCCCATATCCTATTAATATTTCTCTGGAGATTTTACAGCAAATGGCAAAAATAGAACTTACAGATTCCCAGGGAAATAAGTATTCCCTGGATGTTACAGATGGCGAAATGTTCCGAATCTTTAACATCACAAAGTTGGCGGAAAAGGTTGGTCTTAATAAATATACCCTGAGTGCAAGGGTATGCCGTCAATACCCCGATGGTGAATATCGAAGTTTGGTAACAGCATTAAACAAATAACAATAAATTACACAAAGCCTCTACCCGTCAAGGGCGGGGCTTTTTTATTATGGAGTAAATAAACATGGCAACTAAGGTAGAAGCCGCAACACTGGTTAACAGGATTGTTTATAAATCTGATTTAAATAGTTTGAAAAAAGTCAGAAACGATATGAAGAAGCTTCAGCAGGAGTTTTCTAAATCAAACAACCAGGTAGCAAAGGTCAAACAGCAGGCAGATAAACAAGTACATCAACAACAAATTAAGCAGCAGCGTGAAATTGATAAACAACAGAAACAAGCAGCTAAACAAGCGGCAGCAGACGCTAAAGCAAAGGCTAACGAACAGAAAAAACTGGCAGCTGCGCAAGCACGCGCTTTGAAAATTCAACAGCAGCAATCTAAGAAGATAGCCGCTCAACAAGAAAATGCTGATTTAGCGAAAAAACGTGCTGCTTTTACTCTGGGGCGTCTTCAGAATATGAGCGGAGCCGATCGCTACGCTGCGATCAAACAGGCTAACGCCCTCGTGGATGCATATGCACGGGGAAATACCAGTTTAAAATCGATGACTCAAGCTCTGAGCCAACATATAGCCCAGCAAAAGGCTCTGGCAAGGAATCAGCGTCGGCAGGCTAAACAGTCAGGACAACCCCCTAAAAGAGGTTCATCTGGTTGGCTGAGTCGCCAGGCGAGCGCATTTATCCCCGGTGAGATTCTCGGGCCAACCGCAGCCGCTTATGCTGCCCAACAGGCCTATCAGATTATGGCGGGAACACTGGCTGGGGCCATTGAGAGAAACCAGGGCAGGAAGATGATTTCCTCTATGGGTGGGAACCCATTGGAAGCTGACGCCGCCAGAATGGAAACCTTAAAAAGAACTGGTTTCTCAATGAGTTATGAGAAATATAGTGATATCTCCAAAGATACACAAGATAAAATAGGACAGCTGAGTTTAGGACAATGGACCAAAGACAAACAAGGAAAGGCATCATTCAGCGGTGGTGGTGAAATGTCGGACTGGCTGCAAATAATGGTTAACCGTGGGGGTTATTCTCAAGAGGGCGCATTAAAAACGCTTCAGAATATAAAGGGGCCTGTGGAGTTAGCTGTATTATTAAAATCCCTTCAGAAGAGCGCAAAACTAACTGAATCAGAATTCACTGCTTTAGCAGAAGTAATAAACGACTTCTCCTATCTGGCTAAATCGGTAGATGCCAGCGGGCAAAACGTCATCGATACTATGAATACGATGGTTAACAGTGGCCTAGCGCTTAATAGCCAACAGCAGAAATCTATCGATAATCTCTCGCAGATGTCGATTGTATTCGATAACGCCAGAAATGCATTAGGTGATCAATTTGCGGCATCTTTTAGTAAAGGACTGGAAGACCTTGGAATCAATACACAAAATCTATCTTCTGAAATGGGTTCATTGGTGCCTCTGGTGAAGGATTTAGGAATGGGAACCGCTCAGACTGTTAAAGGTTTTAAAGACCTTCTTGATGTCCTTTCCATTGTTACAGAATGGAAGAATAGACTTTTAGGTGAGAAACCAGAAGAGCGAAATATCTTTCAGCAAGGTGCAACATTTATTGGTGAGTCTTTATTGCCACCGGGCGTCCTCGATATGGCAAGTAAAGTGAAGACCTGGTTAACGCCAGAGGGAAACTCAGTTGCTGCACAGGCTCAGAGTGGAGCGCTAATGAATCAAATGATGGTGAAGACCCCAGCTATGCAGTATCAACCAGTCATCCCAGATTTAAAAGCTGATTTTAACCTTACCGTAAATCCATCTCCTGAATTTGGAATGATGGTAGAGGCGGTCGCTGATAAACGGATAGAGTGGGCATTCGATGACCAGAACTTCCAAATAAATCAAAGTATTTTAGGGGAATGAAAGGGGCTTAAAGCCCCTTTTCTATTTCTGGATATGATACAAGCTCTATTATTTGTTTTAATTCCCTCATTAATGGCCCAGCGCTATATGTCCTGAATGCCTCTGTTTTAGCCTTTTTCTCAACCTGACCTGTGATAGTGCCGATTCTCGTTTCTTCTACCCCGTTCCTGTCCAGACACGTTATAAAATGTCCCCTAAGGCTGTGATAACATTGACGATTTGTAGCTTCTGGGATCATCTTGTCTCTCAGTCTAGTGAATGCTTGGGAGTAATACGGCCCCTTTTTACCGTCTGCACGTTGAATTCTGTTAGCAGTTGGTAGGAGATACTCACCAGATTTTAAGGAGAGCCACCTATCAACGATGGGAAGTGCCTTAGAATGTATAGGAACGCACCTTATTCCAGCCTTCGTCTTTGATTTTGTTACGCTGAACACTCTGATCCCGTCTATCTCTACAATATCGCCCCGCTTGAGGGATGCTATTTCGTCCAGTCTCATTCCACTGTATAGCCCAATCAGGATCACGCCTTGTAATTCCTCCTCTGCATTATCTACGAGCGTTACCAGTTGTTTGGTGGTGAACGGTTCGTAGCTCTCAATAGTTCTGCGAGCCTCCAGATTATGACCATGGAAAGGGTTTCCCTCAGGGATGGCGTCATAGGTTCTCAGTGCAAACTCATAGAGGCTCCCTAAACACGTTAACCAGTTCTGTAACGTCTGACCTGCAACCTGTTCCGGTTGTGACCGGATAAACTGCGTCACCATGCGCCGCCCAATCATATCGATCTTGATGTCAGTTTCCTGGATGGTTGCCAGAAAGATCTCTACAGCCCGCGCTGATTTGCTCAATGTAGAATATGATCGCCGGTTCTTATAGCTCTCTGCGTATTCATCACGGAGAAGGCAGAGAGTAGGGGAAGTGTTTTTGTTGTCTACAGGCTGGCTGAATCTGCCCTCAATCTGCTGATTAGTGCTCACCTCCTGATAAAGCGCTGCAATAGCCCCGGAGATGCGTTTCTCTTCGGTATCTGGCCTTAGCTGTTCTTTCAATTTATTGAATTCAATCAAAAGGTGGTTTCTGAATTGCCGGGCCTTAACGATATCTTTTGTGCCTGTGGACTTGCGCCAGGCGCGTTTATGTCCGAAGACGTGGCGCATGTATTTGGGAACAAAGATCTGGAATACCCAAAGCCCTGAACGGTTTTGAAATAAATACTGATTGTGGTTGATCGCCATGACATTGATCCTCTATAGTCACGCAATCAGGTACAGCGCCCTGTACAATATTGAGATGGAGTAAACGAGAGCTTCCCAAGCTCTATACGAGGGTTCGATTCCCTTCGCCCGCTCCAAACTCAACTCCCCTGAAGTCTACCAAACTCAATTTCTCCTTGATAAATCAGCAGTTATAGCATTCTATTAGTCTATTGAACTCAATAGTACTCCCCCTGGGTCAAGCTCAATGTGGGGGTATGGGTGGGGGTATAATTGTACCCCCTGCTGAGAGGTACCCCCAATGAAGCTGACTGCTCGTCAGGTTGAAACTGCAAAACCTAAAGATAAGCCCTACAAACTGGCTGATGGTGGTGGTCTTTACCTGCTGGTTAATCCCAACGGTAAAAGATACTGGCGTCTCAAATACCGTTCCCTAGGTAAAGAGAAGCTGCTCGCTATTGGCGTTTACCCCGATGTTTCTTTAGCTGAAGCCAGAAATAAGCGTGAGGATGCAAAAAGGACATTAGCGGCTGGCAACGATCCTTCTCTTGAACGGAAAATTGAGAAACTTAGTCGTCAACAAGACGCTGAAAATTCGTTTGAGGCTATCACTCGCGAGTGGTATCAGCGTCGCTATGATCGCTGGTCTGTCTCCTATCGTGAAGAGATGATGAGAACCTTTGAGAAGGATGTATTTCCTTATATCGGCCACCGACCAATCAAAGATATCAAACCGATGGAGTTGCTTGCTGTTCTTTCAAAGATAGAAGCTCGAGGAGCAACTGAGAAGGTCCGTAAGGTTCGCCAGCGTTGTGGAGAGGTCTGGAAGTATGCCGTTGTGACTGGCAGGGCCGAGTACAATCCAGCACCTGATCTAGCCAGCGCCGTAACTCCTCATGAGAAAGAGCACTATGCTTTTTTAACCCAGGATGAATTGCCAGAGTTTCTTCGGACTCTGAACACCTATGCCGGTAGTGTGCTTGTTAAGATTGCGATGCAATTACTTATTCTGACAGGAGTAAGGCCTGGGGAGTTGAGGCAAGCGGAGTGGCAGGAATTTGATTTTGAGCGGAAGGTTTGGAACGTGCCAGCAGAGCGAATGAAAATGCGCCGACCTCATCTGGTTCCGTTATCAAGCCAGGCAATTGACCTGCTTAATCAGCTTAAACCCATGACTGGAGCAGGAACGTTGCTGTTCCCAGGACGTAATGATCCTAAGAAACCGATGAGTGATATGGCATTAACTGTGTTGGTAAGGCGTATCGGCTATGCCGGGCGCGTTACAGGGCATGGATTCCGCCACACGATGAGTACTATTTTGCATGAGCAGGGATTCAACTCGGCCTGGATTGAGATACAACTGGCTCATGTCGATAAGAACTCGATCCGTGGAACGTATAATCATGCTCAATATTTGGAAGGTCGGCGGGAGATGATGCAGTGGTATGCGGATTACATTGGTAGTATTGGATTATCTGGATTCATAATTGCTTCTTTCAATACAACTGGTTAAGCGGAAAGAAAGGATCACAATCTTAAGTTTGGTACCTCCAAAATGGAGGTACTGACAGTGATTTTTTTTGATATTAGCTCGCGTTAAGCTTTTGGAGAGATCATCTTCTTTGTATAACACTTTAATTCACTAGATTTTAGTGTGTTAGCCGTAATTATTGATCGTTAGCAAAAAAATCCTTCTAAATAACACATGTGTTTTTTCGAATGTGAATATTGATTTTGCTCCTTTTGGGAGTATCCTAACTTCAATAGAACAGGAGGCCAGATGTCACTAACATCCTTAAAACTCTTCAAAAACCTCTCCGATGAAACCCGCTTGGGTATCGTGTTGCTGTTGAGAGAGATGGGAGAGCTGTGCGTGTGCGATCTCTGTACGGCGCTGGAACAGTCACAGCCCAAAATCTCTCGCCATCTTGCAATGCTTCGGGAAAGTGGTTTATTGCTGGATCGCAAACAGGGCAAGTGGGTTCACTACCGCTTATCCCCGCATATTCCTTCCTGGGCTGCTCAGGTGATTGAGCAGGCCTGGTTAAGCCAACAGGACGACGTACAGGCCATCGCCCGTAAGCTGGCATCGGCAAACTGCTCTGGTAGCGGTAAGGCTGTTTGTATCTAAAAAATTTGCCTTAACATATATGATTTTTCGAATGCGAGGTGTTTGGAATGAAAACGTTAACGGTGTTTGACCCGGCAATGTGCTGCAGTACCGGCGTATGTGGCTCAGATGTCGATCAGGTTCTGGTTGATTTCTCTGCAGATGTGCAGTGGCTGAAAGGACGTGGCGTACAGGTTGAACGTTACAATCTGGCACAGCAGCCTATGAGCTTTGTTCAGAACGAGAAAGCGAAAGCATTCCTAGAAGCATCTGGGGCAGAAGGTCTTCCGCTACTGCTGTTGGATGGCGAAACGGTGATGGCAGGGCGATACCCAAAACGTGCTGAGATAGCTCGCTGGTTTGGTATACCGCTAGAGAGGGTAGGGTTAGCTCCCACCAGCTGCTGTGGTGGTAATACTTCCTGTTGCTGATATGTCAGGAGGACATATGAAATTCTTACAGAACATCCCGCCTTATCTGTTTTTTACCGGTAAGGGAGGCGTAGGAAAAACGTCTATTTCCTGTGCGACGGCTATCCGTCTTGCTGAACAGGGTAAGCGGGTTTTGCTAGTCAGTACCGATCCTGCCTCGAATATCGGCCAGGTATTTGACCAGGCTATCGGTAACACCATTCGCCCTGTGACAGCAGTTCCTGGGCTTTCTGCTCTGGAGATTGACCCGCAGGAAGCCGCCCAACAATACCGCTCCAGAATCGTTGATCCTATCAAAGGTCTTCTGCCTAATGACGTTGTTAACAGTATCAGCGAACAGCTTTCAGGAGCCTGTACCACTGAGATTGCGGCGTTCGATGAGTTTACTGGCTTACTGACCGACGCTTCTCTGCTGACCCGCTTTGATCACATCATTTTTGATACAGCGCCGACGGGCCACACGATTCGCCTTCTCCAACTTCCCGGTGCCTGGAGTAGCTTCATTGAAAGCAATCCAGATGGTGCTTCCTGTCTTGGCCCAATGGCCGGGCTGGAAAAGCAGCGTGAGCAGTATGCTCATGCAGTAGAGGTGTTATCCGATCCTGATCGTACCCGACTGGTTCTGGTTGCACGACTGCAAAAATCTACGCTGCAGGAAGTTGCCCGCACCCATGAAGAACTGGCTGCAATTGGCCTGAAAAACCAGTACCTGGTGATTAATGGTGTGCTGCCTAAAGTCGAAGCTGAATATGACGCCCTGGCCGCTGCGATATGGCAACGTGAGCAGGAGGCGCTGGCAAATCTTCCTGCCGGTTTATCCGGGCTACCGACAGATACCTTATTACTCCAACCCGTCAATATGGTTGGCGTGTCTGCATTGAAGGGACTGCTTGATACCCGCTCTGAGGCATTACCGCTCCCGGTAACGAACATCCAGTACACGCCTGAAAACTTATCGCTCTCTGGCCTGGTCGAGGATATCGCTCGCAGTGAGCACGGCCTGATTATGCTGATGGGCAAAGGTGGCGTAGGTAAAACCACGATGGCTGCTGCTATCGCCGTCAGGCTGACGGATATGGGATTTGACGTGCATCTCACGACCTCTGATCCTGCTGCGCACCTGAGTACAACGCTGAATGGCAGCCTCAAAAACCTGCAGGTCAGCCGCATCAACCCACGCGATGAAACCGAACGTTATCGCCAGCATGTCCTGGAGACGAAGGGGAGAGATCTGGACGAAGCACGAAAACGGCTACTGGAAGAGGATTTACGTTCTCCCTGTACTGAAGAAATTGCCGTGTTTCAGGCCTTTTCCCGGGTGATTCGTGAAGCGGGTAAACGGTTTGTTATTATGGATACCGCCCCTACGGGACACACGCTGTTGCTGCTGGATGCGACCGGGGCTTACCACCGAGAGATTGGCAAAAAAATGGGGAGCAAAGGTCATTTTACTACCCCAATGATGCAGCTTCAGGATCCGGATAGAACCAAAGTCCTGCTTGTTACGCTTCCTGAAACCACACCTGTACTGGAAGCGGCAAACCTGCAGGCTGACCTTGAAAGAGCGGGGATTCATCCGTGGGGCTGGATTATCAATAACAGCCTTTCCATTGCGGATACGCGTTCTCCGTTGCTTTGTCAGCGTGCTCAACAGGAACTGCCTCAGATTGAGGCTGTTAAGAATCAGCATGCTGACCGTATAGCGCTTGTTCCGGTGCTGGCGTCAGAGCCCGCCGGTATTGAAAAGCTCAGAGAGTTGATGAGTTAATTTTTTGACATCTACAGGGCGACAAAGTCGCCCTGTCAGGAGGTTTTATGTTACTGGCAGGCGCTATTTTTGTCCTGACCATTGTTTTGGTTATCTGGCAACCAAAGGGATTAGGGATCGGCTGGAGTGCAATGCTGGGCGCGGGACTGGCTCTGATATCTGGCGTTGTGCATGTGGGCGATATTCCGGTGGTGTGGAATATCGTCTGGAACGCGACGGCGACCTTTATTGCCGTGATTATTATCAGCCTGCTGCTTGATGAGTCCGGCTTTTTCGAATGGGCGGCATTGCATGTTTCGCGCTGGGGTAACGGTCGTGGCCGTTTGCTCTTTACGTATATCGTTCTGCTTGGTGCAGCGGTGGCGGCACTGTTTGCCAACGATGGTGCGGCACTTATTCTGACGCCGATAGTCATCGCCATGCTGCTGGCATTAGGGTTCAGCAAAGGCACCACGCTGGCATTCGTCATGGCTGCCGGGTTTATTGCCGATACAGCCAGCCTGCCGCTTATCGTGTCCAACCTGGTTAACATCGTTTCTGCAGACTTCTTTGGACTGGGCTTCACCGAGTATGCGTCGGTAATGGTGCCGGTGGATATTGCAGCCATTGTTGCCACGTTGGTTATGCTGCATTTGTTCTTCCGCAAGGATATCCCACCGACTTACGACCTGGCTCTTCTGAAAGCACCGGCAAAAGCGATTAAAGATCTGGCAACCTTCAGAACCGGCTGGATAGTTTTAATACTTCTGCTGGTTGGGTTCTTTGTCCTTGAGCCGCTTGGTATTCCCGTTAGCGCGATTGCGGCTGTTGGAGCTGTGATCCTGTTTGCAGTAGCTAAACGAGGCCATGCCATTAAAACTGGCAAAGTGCTGCGCGGTGCGCCATGGCAGATCGTCATCTTCTCATTGGGGATGTACCTGGTGGTCTACGGTCTGCGCAACGCCGGGCTAACCGAATACCTTTCAGGTGTGCTGAATGTACTTGCGGATAAAGGACTCTGGGCTGCAACGCTGGGTACTGGCTTCCTGACGGCTTTCCTGTCTTCCATCATGAACAACATGCCTACCGTGCTGGTTGGCGCTCTTTCTATCGATGGAAGCACCGCAACAGGCGTTATCAAAGAAGCGATGATCTACGCCAACGTGATTGGCTGCGATCTGGGACCTAAAATTACACCTATTGGTAGCCTGGCAACGCTGCTCTGGCTGCATGTCCTTTCACAGAAGAATATGACCATCACCTGGGGATACTATTTCCGCACCGGGATCGTCATGACTCTGCCTGTGCTGTTTGTAACGCTGGCAGCGCTGGCGCTACGTCTCTCTTTCACTTTGTAATGAGATACTGATATGAGCAACATCACCATATATCACAACCCGGCCTGCGGTACGTCGCGTAACACGCTTGAGATGATCCGCAACAGTGGTAATGAGCCGACCGTTATTCATTACCTTGAAAATCCACCGTCTCGCGATGAACTGGTCAAACTTATTGCGGATATGGGGATTACAGTACGGGCGCTGCTGCGTAAAAATGTCGAGCCTTATGAAGAACTGGGACTTGCCGAAGATAAATTTACTGACGACCAGCTAATCGACTTTATGCTGCAGCATCCGATCCTGATTAATCGCCCGATAGTGATGACACCGCTGGGAACGCGTCTGTGCCGGCCTTCCGAAGAGGTACTGGATATTCTTCCGGAAAGTCAGAAAGGAGCGTTTACCAAAGAGGATGGTGAGAAGGTCATTGACGAAACGGGGAAGCGTGTTAAGTAATTTTCCCACTTCAAAATTTCGGACGCCTGTTAACGCTATGTGGGTGCCTGCCTTTCGCTCATAGCAGGCCTCGCAATACTTCAGGAGGTCTGCTTTGTGCCAGGAGCGGACGTTGTTAAGCTCATGCAGTATGGATTAACGAAGAACAGAAGTTATATTTTGCCCTGATTGACACGGGATGAAAGCTCCTGATGGTTCTCTTTTTGCTCGCTGTAACGATCTGCAAGATAACCGGTTTGTCCCTTAAGCAGCACTGTGATTTTAAACAGCTCCTCGGCTACATCGACGGAACTAAATGTTTCTCGACTATTCTCTAAGGCAACTTGCGGCCTATACAAAAAAGAGCCGGGTTATACCCGGCTCTTTTTAGCTGATTTCAAAATCTCTTAATTCCCCACCTTCAGCAATCAGATTTGAGATCCGCTTCGGCATTCGCCCCTGACCTGACCATGTTTTTGACTCTCCAGTTTCGTCAGTATATCGATACTTCGCGGGGCGGGGGGAGCGCGTCCTTTTAGCCTTACCCGGAGAGCCAATAGCAGCTAAAAGTTCGGAGGGGTCGATACCCTCATCAAGCATCATCTGACGAAGTGTTTCCAGTTTATCGCGGCGCTGACTTTCATTTGCAAGACGTAATGTCTCTTCTTCTCGTCGTTCTATAAGAATAATTTTAAACTTTTCCAGAACATCTTCCAGTACATCTAATGACATTTCACGAGTCTGAGAACGTAAGGTACGGATATTGTTTAACTGTGTAAGAGCATCTGACATAAAGAGACCTTTTAAAGTTTTTTCGTTGTTCAGCAAATACCAATGTCGACGGTTGCTCATCAACCCGATTTTTCTTACTGAGCATTTTAATCCGATTGGTACATATTGTTATTAACGAGGTTTAGACTACTTATATAAATCTCTTATCGCAAGACAAAACTAAGAAGAATGTGCAAGAACTAAATTCTAACTCCTACGAAATGCCCCTGCATTTTTAAAGGTACTTAAAACTATGATGCCAGGAGCCATCCGGAGAGCCTTTTTATACCCTCATAACTTATTGCTTCAGTCATACCTGATGAGCTTTAAATCAGGAGAGACATATAGTGAATTAGCGCCGCCACTTAGCAAGGTTTTTCACAAATGGCAAGATGGCACGCAGGGGAGAGACACCTGCATTTTGTCAGAGGGTAGCGAATTACTCTCTCTTTACAGAGGTGTTTCTAAAAAAGTATAATGTAAAAAAAGCCTGCTGTTAGCAGGCCATAAATATTTTTAACTCATTTTTTGTTCGATTCTGATAAATAGGGTAAGCATGCAATTAAACGTGGAGCAGAGAGCATGACAAAAATGCTATAAATATTTCCTGGCCGCATCAAGTATCTCCTGTGACGTTAACTCCCTGTCAGTAGCCACGTAAACAATACCATGATCGCCAGTTAAGGAAGGAAAACCTGCAGACATAATCCGAAGATGTGTTTCTTCACCGTTTGGATATTCCTGCCTGACAGAGGATATACCTTCCAGAACGGTCATGACTTTACAGGATTCAGCATTAAAGAAAACAAGGACTTTAATCATATTCTATTACCCTGTTCTCTCGTGGGTGTTAACTGGCAGATGCCATTAAGGTCAAAGCCATTACGTGGTGCTTTCGGAGATAGCCTCGCTCATTACGCACTTCTTATTTAACAAGCAGTTAGTTTGTGCTTTTAAAATTTTTATGCAGTAGTCCTGCACTTCATTACATCGGTCAGTGCACTCATAATTGTGAAAAATATGCTGATTAGATATTAAGAATAAACGATTTTTCACTGATTTAAGTTATGGGTCTGTCTACTCAGGGATAATTCTTCATCGTTATCGCAGATCCACATTGATTTATTTATCGCAAAGTATTACGTATGCAGCAGCAGGACCTTTGTCTCCGATCTGAATGGCGAATTCAACTTTCTGTCCTTCAAATAAAGTTTTAAAGTTGTCGCCATTAAGCGCAGAAAAATGGACAACGATATCTTTGCTGCCATCAAGAGGAGAGATGAAGCCAAAACCTTTGTCTTCGTTAAACCATTTTACCAGGCCTGTAATTCTAGAGGTCATACTGACTCCTGTTATACATCATTGTATTGATAGTAAACGTATGGACTCAAAAAGAGGGGATATCAACGATAGCGCCTGGTAATGAGAACTGCCCGGAAAATTTCTAACTTTCATTAGTACATCGAACTGATGGGATTCATTAAGGCACAGGGAATCGATATAAGCAAATTATCTTTTAGCCGTCCAGAGGTCCTGCAGGGAAAATAAAAGTGGCTGAATGCCATTTTCAATGTATAGTCTTTGCGTGTTTTCAATAAGGAATTGACTTGTCCCGTAAAATGACAGGAATTGTCAAAAGCTTTGATATTCTTAGTGGTAAAGGCCTCATCATCCCATCTGATGGACGAAAAGACGTTCTGCTTCACATTTCAGCCGTTAACTCCCGCGAATCAGAATTACTCATCCCTGGAAGGCGCATAGAGTTTTGCCGGATAAACGGTCTCAGGGGGCCTGTGGCTGCGAACATTTATCTTTCCTGATTTTTATTGTGTCAAAATAAATAGATTAAAAATTGACCACATGTGGTACGGTGAAGCTCATTCATTGAAAGGTTAATGGTTATGTCTGTTATCAATTACGCAATGAAATTCTTCAGCAGTGCGTCTACTGCCACTGCTGCCTGTCCTGTTTGTGGCTTAAAATCAGCACAACCGTTGTCAAAAATCCGGCGCAATCAGACCATGCTTTGCCCCGGATGTAAGGCTCTGTTTATTTCCCGACGCTAGCTCGACCAAAACCGCAGAACAGAGCTCATGTCCTATACTTATGTTAGATTCCGGCAGCTGTTTAATCCCTGATGCCTGACGCCCATCCTGAGAGAACGTTTCTGAACTGATTTCGCAACTGCTCCTGCGCGCTAACGTCGCATCAGAGCAATGCTATGAAAATGAACCCCAGAGCGTGGTTTAACCGCTCCCGTATTCTGATGAATGCTGCCGAAAACATAACGTTTTCGGCGAACGATCCTGCCGGTGAAAGCTCGCTGCGGTCAGAACTCTTTTCGACCGTACAGATGGAACGCTACGGCCAGAAGCTGGCGCGGACTCATAAAGTATCACCGGATAAGCATCCTTATCATCTTCTGAAACGGCTTGGCGACAATGAGGCCGTCATTACCCAAAACTGCTATGAGCTTAACGCGGGTAAAAAGACCAGTATCATGCCCGCCGGTGAATGGCTGCTGGACAATTATTATCTGATTGAGGAACAAATCCGCACTGTCCGCCAGCATCTGCCGAAAAGTTTTGGAAAAGGTCTCCCGTCGCTGGTATCGCCGCTGAATTGTCCACGAATTTATCATATTGCATCAGAGGCCATTGCTCACGGCGATGGCCGCTGGGATGCCGCCAGCCTGACCAGCTATCTCACTGCCTATCAACAGGTGACACCGCTGACGCTGGGTGAAGTCTGGGCGTTACCGGGAATGCTGCGCCTGGCGCTGATTGAAAATCTTCGTCGTATCAGTATGGAAGTGATAAAAGCGCAGCAGGACAGAAACCTTGCCGATACGTGGATAACAAGGATTGTCGAATGCGCAGAGAGTGCGCCTGGTGATTTAATCATGGTGGTTGCCGATATGGCGCGCTCCCGACCTCCGTTAACCAGTGCGTTTGTCGCAGAGCTGGTGCGGCGCCTGCAGGGGCATGGCAACGCGCTGTCGTTACCTCTGACCTGGGTTGATCAGTGCCTTCGGGAACAGGGGATCACCACTGACGTTCTCATACATAGTTTCAATCAGCAGCTTGCCGCCAGCCAGCTGTCCGTCAGTAACAGCATCGCGGGCCTGCGTTTATTGAGTGAAACGGACTGGGCTGATTTCGCCGAAACGATAAGCGTTGTCGAACAGGCATTACGCAATGATCCTGCCGGCATCTATCCCCGGATGCACTTTAATACCCGGGATCATTACCGGCACGTAGTTGAGGTTCTGGCCAGAGACAGCGGTCTCAGCGAGCCTGAGGTTGCTGAGAAGGCGCTGGCGTTTTCAGAGGAAAAAGCGCCCGATACACCGGAACATCATGTTGGTTATTATCTTGCGGGCGAAGGTCGACAGGCGCTGGATATTCATCTCCTGGCAGACACTTCAGGGCTCATACGCTTGCGGCACAGTTTCAACAGAATAACCCTGCTGTCATGGCTTGGAAGCCTGGCGTTGCTGACAACCGCAGCGACCGCAGCAATATTGCACGAAACCGCCATGCAGGGCGCAGACTGGCTATTGATCGCGATGATATTACCTCTGATTATCGCTTTAACTCAGTTAATGAGCGATTTGCTCAGTGATGCAACCACCCGTTTTCGCGTTCCTCGACCCTTGCCGGGGATGGATTTTTCAGCCGGTATTCCCGCTGACAGTGCCACCATGTTAGTCATTCCCTGCATGTTGACCAGCCACGAAAGTTTCAGTCAGCTCCTCACCAGTCTTGAAGTTTGCTGGTTGGGGAATGAAAACGAAAATCTCAGGTTCGCGCTGCTCACAGACTTCGCTGATTCTGAAAATGAACCCTCGCCGGAAAGTCACGCGCTGCTCAGAAAGGCTATCGCCGATACGCAGGCGCTTAATCGCCGCTACCCCTCCGGCCGACCACGTTTTTATCTGTTACATCGTCAGCCTGAATGGAACCCCTCGGAAGGAGCGTGGATGGGCTATGAACGCAAGCGGGGAAAACTGGCGTTACTGAACAGCTGGTTGCGCCATCCCGGAACGCAATTCGTCAGCGTTGCAGACATGCCTGCCCATCTTTTACCGGGCCACATAAAATACGTCATTACCCTGGACAGCGATACGGTGCTCCCGCGCGATACGGCACACAAACTCGTCGCGACGATGGCGCATCCGCTGAATACGCCTGTGTATGATCCGGTACGCCAGAGGGTTGTCAAAGGATTCGGTATTTTACAGCCCGGTCTTGCGGAGGAGATACCACGCAACGGTCAGGGGCGTTACGCAGCCCTGCGCAGCAGCGTACCGGGCAATAACCCTTATTCGATGATGTCTTCGGATATCTATCAGGATCTCTTTGGGGAAGGCTCGTTTGTGGGCAAAGGGATTTACGATGTTGATATTTTTATGCAGGCCACTACGAACATCTGCCCGGAAAATCTGGTACTCAGCCACGATCTGCTTGAAGGATGCTATGCACGTTCGGGTCTGCTGAGCGAGGTGTTACTGTACGAACAGTACCCTAATAATTATCTGTCGGATGTTGCACGACGTTCACGCTGGATCCGGGGTGACTGGCAACTGCTTAACTGGCTAAAACCACGCGTCAGAAAAGCCGATGGAACCCGGGGCAGGAATCCGCTGACCGCGCTTTCTTACTGGAAATTACTCGATAATCTACGTCGCAGTCTGGTCGCCCCCTCCTTACTGATATTGCTGTTCTTCACTCTGCTTTGGGTACCCAATCCGGTTTACTGGCTGGGCATACTGTTGCTGATATGGTTGTTGCCAGCCATCCTCTGCATTAGCCACGACCTTCTGCATAAACCTCTGCGTCGCCGCGTGAAGTCGCATCTGTTACTGGTGGGGGCGGGCGCGCTAAAGCGTCTGTCAGGTATCAGCCTTAATTTTGCGATACTGCCGCACGAAGCCGGATATTCGCTGAAAGCGATCGCCGTGACGCTATGGCGACTGGGGATAAGCAGGCGTCACCTCAGCCAGTGGGTCAGCCACAGCCAGGACAGCAGTCAGGCCAGACCCACTGTTGCACGTTTTTATCAGGCGATGTGGCTGAACGCTGCCGGTGGCGTGGCGCTGACAATACTGACCGGACAATTTGCCCCACAGCTGCTGGGGATTGCGTTACCGATCGGTTTGGTATGGTGTGTGGCACCGCTGCTGATGAGCTGGCTGAGTCGCCAGCCCGTGCGAAAGGTTTTTTCGCCTAATCAGGAACAAAAACAGCTGTTACGCCAGACAAGCCGTGAAATCTGGGCTTTTTTTGAAACATTTGCCACAGCAAAAGAGAACTGGCTTCCGCCTGATAATTATCAGGAAATACCACAACCGACGGTGGCACACCGAACTTCTCCTACCAATATTGGTCTTTCACTTATGGCTAACCTGACGGCATGGGACTTTGGCTACCAGCCTGGCGGAGAGGTGCTCCGGCGCGTGTCGCTCACGCTCGACACGATGGATAAAATGGAGCACTACCGGGGCCATCTCTACAACTGGTATGACACCCGTACGCTGGTCCCCCTCAGTCCACGCTATATCTCCAGCGTCGACAGCGGCAATATGGCCGGGCATTTATTGACCCTGCGTGCAGGCCTGTCCGCCATGCGTCATCAGCCTGTTTTAAGCAACCAACAGATACTGGCAGGACTGAACGATACGCTGGATATTCTGGAAAAACAGTGGGGTAAGAACCCACCTGACAGCCTGAGACTGCTGCGCAAGCATTGCCTGAACGCGGTGTCGCTCTCTCCGCAGGCGCTTTTCAGCGAACTGAAAAGCATGCGCACCCAGTGCAACCATCTGACCAGCGCATGTCATCAGGGATCTCCTCTTCAGATGCGCTGGGCTGGACATCTGGAGCATCAACTGGTTCAGCTTTGCCATGAGTGGTCTCTGTTGCTTGGCTGGTTGCCTGCATCCTGGAATGAACAGACGCTGCCGACGCTGAGCGAGCTTGCCCGTCCGACATTAACCGGTACAGGAACGCCTCCGGCGTCAGTGGCGGAGCAGGCCCGAATGCGACTCAATATTATCACCGAGCTGGAACAGCGGCTGGATGAGCATGCCCGGATGGATTTCGCCTTTCTGTACAGTGAAGCAACCAGTCTGCTCAGCGTCGGTTATAACTGTGACACCAATATGCCTGACAAGAGCCACTACGATCTCCTGCCGTCTGAAATCCGCCTGACCAGTTTTCTTGCCATTGCGACTAATCAGCTGCCTCTTAAAAGCTGGTACGCGCTGGGTCGATTGTTTACCACGATTGATAATGAAACTGCCCTGATGTCATGGAGCGGATCCATGTTTGAATATCTGATGCCGAATCTGGTGATGCCCACCTGGCCCGGCAGCCTGCTCGATGAAATGAGTCAGTCGGCGGTTATGCGCCAGATTCACTGGGGGAAAGAACGCGGGGTACCATGGGGTGTTTCAGAGTCTGGCTATCATGCTTTTGATGTTCAGCATAATTATCAGTATCAGGCATTTGGCGTACCGGGGCTCGGTCTACGCAGGGGACTTGCCGATGACATGGTTGTCGCTCCTTACGCCACGCTGCTGGCGCTGATGGTTTCCCCGCAGAAAGCTTGTGAGAATCTGTTCAGGCTGCAAAAAAATGGTGCATGCGGAGAATACGGTTTTTATGAAGCGCTGGACTATACCCCCTCACGTCTTGCAACCGGTCAGCTCTATGCGGTGGTACAGTCCTGGATGGCGCATCACCAGGGTATGGCATTTCAGGCGCTGGCTCATGTGCTGCTTGATGCCCCCATGACTGAACGCTTTATGTCCAGTACGGTATTCCGGTCAGCGAGTCTGCTGTTACAGGAGCGCGTGCCGGATGCGGTCGATCTGTACAGTCCGCGCCGTCATTTTGAATCTCATGAGGGCATGGTCAAACCCGTTCGCTATGAACCCCGTATTTTCTATAGCGTGGATACCCCCGCCCCGGATATTCAACTCCTGTCCAACGGCCATTATCATCTGATGTTGACCGCGGGCGGCGGCGGTTACAGTCGCTGGAATGATATTGCACTAACGCGCTGGCGCAGTGATACCACCCGTGATAACTGGGGAGCATTCTGCTACATCCGCGATACCCAGACGGGAGATGTGTGGAGCAATACCTGGCAACCAACAGGCTACACCAGCGGACAAGACGAGGAAGTGTTGTTCACCGATGCGGGGGCAGAATTCAGACGCAGCTTAGGGGGACTCAGCGTCAAAACTCAGGTGGTGATCTCTCCGGAGGATGATGTTGAATTGCGACGGCTCACACTGATTCATCGTGGTCGCAAGCCTCGCTCTCTGGAGCTGACAACCTATGCTGAAGTGGTACTGGCACCTGATGCCAGCGATCTGGCACACCCGGCATTCAGCAATTTGTTTATTCAGACTGAGCTGGCTCCTGAGCGTGACGCTATTCTTTGCCACCGGCGCCCGCGCTCACCGGATGAACCGGGCCCTTGCCTGTTTCACATGATGGTGGTGCACGGCGATAACCGACATAACGTGTCGTTTGAAACGGACAGGGCAAGGTTTATTGGACGTGGCAGAAACCCTGCGAATGCACAGGCAATAGAGACGGGAGGGATGCTAGGCAACACGTCGGGCTCGGTGCTGGATCCGATACTGGCAATTCGCAACGCCATTATTCTGCAGCCGGGGCAGCCGGTTACGATTGATATCATTTATGGCATCAGCGAGACCCGTCAGCAGAGCCTGGCGTTGCTGGAGAAATATCGCGATTACCCTATCGCCGATCGCGTCTTTGAACTGGCCTGGTCTCACAGTCTGGTGGTATTGCGCCAGATGAACGCCAGTGAAGATGATGCCACGTTGTTCAATAGTCTCGCCAGCGCTGTGCTTTACTCTGTCCAGGAGCTGCGCGCCGAAGGCCAGGCGATCGGCCGCAACCGGCGTGGCCAGTCCGGACTGTGGGGCTGGGCAATTTCAGGGGATCTGCCGATAGTGCTGCTGAGTATAACCAGCGAGGAAAGTATCACCTCAGTGACCACACTGATTCAGGCACACCGTTACTGGAGACAGAAAGGGCTGGATGTTGATTTAGTTATCCTGAATAACAGCCCCGGCGGCTACCAGCAGGGATTACAAAATCAGATTATGGAGTTAATTTATGCCGGGTCTGAAGCCAGTCTGCTGGATAAAAAGGGCGGGCTTTTTGTCCGCAACGGTGAGCATCTCTCCGCTGAGGATAAGTTGCTTTTGATGAGCGTGGCCTGTCTTTATCTTGATGACCGCGCAGGGGGGATTAATGAGCAGCTTAACCAGCGTATTCATACCCTGAAATCGCCGGCAAGGGCATTCATTCCGCGTGCTGTGCGCGAGCGTAATCAACATACGGACTGGAGCCCTGATACCAGTCAGTTATGCCATTTCAATGGGTACGGTGGATTTTCTCAGGATGGGCGGGAGTATCAGATCGTCCTTCGGGAAAATGCGCTTACACCGGCTCCTTGGTCGAACATACTGGCAAATTCTCGTTTTGGCAGTGTGATCTCAGAGGCAGGGCAGGCCTATACCTGGTATGAGAATGCCCATGAATACCGGTTGACGCCGTGGGAGAACGATCCGGTGAGCGATCGCAGCGGCGAGGCATTTTACCTGCGCGATGAAGAGAGCGGGGAGTGCTGGTCGCCGACGGCTTTACCTGTTCGCGGACACGGTGATTACCTGACCCGCCATGGTTTTGGCTACAGCGTTTTTGCCCATCGTGAGAGTGGTATAGACAGCGAGTTGACGGTCCTGGTTGCTGAAGAAGATCCGGTTAAACTGGTGCTCCTGACGCTCAGTAACTCTTCGGGACGGACACGTCAACTTTCCGTCACAGGCTATGTAGAGTGGACGCTCGGAGAAACACTAACGCGCTCAGCCCCTCACATTGTGACACATGTGGCCAGAACGCCCGGCGGCTGCGGGATACTTGCGAATAACTTTTATGGTGATAATGGTGGCGGCCGAACTACATTTTTTGCCGTCAGCGGTAATGACTGTTCTCTGACAGGGGACCGCCGGGAGTTTATTGGCCGTAATGGTTCCCTTCACGCCCCTTCGGCTATGAAACTGCAAAAGCTTTCTGGTAAGACGGGGGCCGGTCTGGATCCCTGCGGAGCGGTGCAATCGGCGGTTACATTAATTGACGGGGACCAGAGGACGTTTATTTTTATCCTCGGCGCAGAGGAGAATGATGTTTGTGCTCAGGAGACGCTGGCCCGCTACATGAACGAGGATACGGTCCGCCAGGAGCTGAACCGGATTCATAATCACTGGCACAATGTTCTCGATAAAATCGTAGTTAACACCCCCGACACGTCCGTAAATTTACTGGTTAATGGCTGGCTGTTGTATCAGACGGTCGCCTGCCGTCTTATGGCCCGGAGTGGCTACTATCAGTCTGGCGGTGCATTTGGTTTTCGCGATCAGCTGCAGGATACGCTGGCTCTGAGCCACGCTGCTCCGGACCGGATGCGTGAACAGATAATACTCTGTGCATCACGGCAGTTTATCGAGGGGGATGTGCAGCACTGGTGGCACCCGCCACACGGCAACGGTGTGCGTACCCGCTGTTCCGATGACTATCTTTGGCTGCCGCTTGCTGTTTGCCACTATGTTGAAACGACGGGGGATATGGATGCACTGGAAATACGCATTCCTTATCTGGAGGGACGCTCGCTTCAGCCTGGTGAAGAGTCTGTCTATGACACGCCGGTCATCAGCGGCACCGAAGAGACACTCTGGTTACACTGCGTCAAAGCTATTCACTATGGACTTCGCTTCGGGGAGCATGGCCTGCCGCTGATGGGGGCTGGTGACTGGAATGACGGGATGAACCGGGTGGGTATCGAAGGCAAAGGTGAAAGCGTCTGGCTGGGCTTCTTCCTGTACGACATTTTGCAGCGGTTTGCAGCGCTGGCGGAGCGCAGGCTGGATGAAAGCGTCGCCGCGATGTGCCGTTCACAGGCTCTGCGCCTGCAAAGTAATCTCGAAGCCCACGCCTGGGATGGGGAATGGTACCGGCGCGGGTATTTTGACGATGGTACTCCCCTGGGATCGAAAACCTCACAGGACTGCCGGATTGATGCGATTGCGCAGAGCTGGTCTGTATTGTCCGGCGCCGCGAGCCCGGGACGGTGCACAAAGGCCATGCAGGCGCTGGATAAGCACCTTGTGGATAACGAAGGAGGGCTGATCAAACTGTTAACGCCTCCTTTCGACGGACACGGTCCAAATCCGGGCTACATACAGGGGTACCTGCCCGGCGTGCGGGAAAACGGAGGGCAGTATACGCATGGCGCCATCTGGGCAGTGATGGCCTTTGCCCGAATGGGGAATGCCGGACGAGCCTGGCAACTCTGGTCAATGCTCAACCCTATAAATCATACCCTGAATGCGGACTCTGTCGGGATTTATAAAGCTGAGCCTTATGTCATGAGTGCTGATGTCTACAGCGTCGCTCCCCATACCGGACGTGCAGGGTGGAGCTGGTATACCGGTTCCGCAGGCTGGGCCTGGCGTTTACTTACCGAGGAATTACTGGGGATAAAACGTTCCGGCACTGACTTTAGTGTTCATGCCAGGTTACCGGATGAGTGGTCGTCTTTTTCTATGGCATATCAATATGGTGAAAGCCATTATCAGATTAGTGTTTCACGCGGCGATGCAGAATATTGCGTGACGCTGGATGGTGTTCTCCTCCCTGATGACAGAATACCGCTGAAGGATGATGGACAAAACCATACGGTTGAGATCATTCAGAACTGACACTGATCCCGGAGGTGCATTAACGTCTGCCGTTAATGCGCTGATTATCCCTGAGAACATCAATCGCAGTCTGCATGGCGATTTTGTCATCCCGCCTTTTTTGTTTGTCCTGCATGACCTGAAGGTATTCCAGCAAGGTGCGGGTATTAATCGGTCGGCCCTGTTTACCCACAGCCAGCACGGCTTCGCCAAGAATAATTTTCACAGGCGGTAGTTGTGCCGGATACCAGTCAAGGGTGTCTTCTGATTTCATCTTAAATTTCTCACGGAAGGGTAGTGTATCATAAATAAGACGTTCAATTTTCAATATCTGATATCCTGATTCAGACACAACTTAACATAACTTATGCCAGTTATTTTTATATTAAAGCGTATAATAATTACTGTATTCCTCAGAGAATTATTTATGTCTTATACAAATGGGCTCAGGTATTTTAAAGAAAGACCGGTTCATGTTGCCTGCCCGGTATGTGCACACAGAGCCGATCAGAAAGCAGGTAAACTAAGAAAAGATGCGGTTCTTGAGTGCCCTGCCTGCGGACTGTTGTTCAGACCTTCAGAATGCTGGTGTATCGGCGGCTGATCACTTAACGTCAGTGATGTCGGAAAATGACAACATTCCTCCTGTAATGCTGTTGTCGAGGGTATGATAATGAAATCTAAAAAATCTGTTTTTATTGAAGGGCATATCATGTCGAACAGCTGTCACGGACAGCCTGGCCAACCTTTCTGTATTCACCGGGTCAGGTTTAGTAATGGTAAATATGCGATTATTCGGGTGGCATCCGGGATATGTTTCAAACCAGGCGAAATTATTCAACGAAACGATTGTGAGTGGTTTTATAAACTTACCAAAATTCGGCTTCTTTCTTTTGAGTACCTTGATGATGATGAATCAAGAAGACAATTCCTTGAGTATCAATGATAAAACCATGGAATTATAACAGAATAAATTTGCTGGCTTACAATTCACCCTTGGCTCTTTAAATTATTCACCAGTCATTGAAAAATATTTTTTCCTGAATTTAGATGAATTTAAATTATCTAAAACAAAATGTATCGCTAAAGACGAATTGCCTCATTGTTTTCCTTTTGCGTTATAACCTTCATTAGCATTAAGGAAATTTATGGCACAGACTTTTACTCATAATTTACTTCATCCTCGCCACTGGCTTACCTGGTCTGGTTTGGGTCTGCTGTGGCTTCTCGTTCAACTTCCTTACCCGGTTTTACATATTCTGGGCTCTGGCCTTGGAAAAATATCCAGACCCTTTCTGAAACGCCGGGAACGGATTGCGATTAGAAATATCGAACTGTGCTTTCCCGAGATGACACCGTTTGCCCGGAGCCAGATGGTCAATAAAAACTTTGTTTCTCTCGGGCTGGGACTGATGGAAACAGGAATGGCCTGGTTCTGGAGCGATGCGAGAGTCAAAAAATGGTTTGATGTCGAAGGGCTTGAAAACCTGACCGGTGCGACAAGAGGAGTAATGGTTGTCGGGATTCATTTTATGTCCCTTGAGTTGTGTGGAAGAGTAATGGGGTTATGCCATCCTATGATGGCAACGTATCGCCCACACAATGATCCATTAATGGAATGGGTACAGACAAAAGGGCGTATGCGTTCAAATAAAGCTATGATTAATCGACGTAATTTATCTGGTTTTGTTCATGCGCTAAAAGCAGGTGAAGCCGTTTGGTTTGCACCAGACCAGGATTATGGGTCTAAGGGAAGCGTTTTTGCACCTTTTTTCTCGGTAAAAAAAGCAGCCACGACGAACGGAACGTATGCTCTGTCAAAACTCGCTGGTGCACACTTGATCACACTTAGCATGATTAGACGTAGCGATAAAAAAGGTTATCACATGTATATCAGCAATCCGTTGGCAGGCTATCCAGGGGAAGACAAGGTCGCCGCAGCGGCTTATATGAACAAGGTCATCGAGCGTGAAATTCTCCGTGCCCCTGAGCAATACCTGTGGATGCATCGCAGGTTTAAAACGCGTCCTGAAGGCGAAGTCTCTTTATACAAATGAACAACTCTACTTGTCATGAGCCAGAATCTATCTTTCTTGCCACTGCGTATTTGTAAAAATGCGATAAGGAATTTTCGATCGGATTCATGTTAACGATGGCTTGACTGACAGCCAAGGTTAATCAATTGAACCGGTTCGCATTTGAAGGTCCGTTTTTCGCTCACAGCGGACCTTTAGCTCTGTTAGCTTTTCCGCTCAGTGCCATGAATCGACTGCAAGGGTAAATAAGATATCTAAATGTTAATGGTTTTCCACGATGGATATATGGTTGAGATATCCATCTGGTTCTGGTCGATATTTTGGCTGATGTGTAATGGCTGAAGGTCATGGTCTAGACATTGTATGTTAAAAACTAGGCAGAGCTTTGTTCCGAACAAGACGCTTCTAGACCAAATGACCGTCAACTTTTGATGCTGGAATAAATTATTATTTTGGTTATGTTACGTAAGGTTGATAACTTTAAACTGTTAATATTTTTTTCTCTTTTCGGTATTTCTATATCTTAATGGTGGTAATTTATATTTTTTAGAGAAAACCCGAGTAAAAGTCTGTTGAGAATCGAATCCATATTTTAAGGCAATAACCATTACGGCCTCATTAGTCCCGATAAGATCTTTTGCTGCAAGTCTAAGTTTCGTATCTCTTATGTACTTCCCAAGGCTAACTTCCTTTACCTGCAAAAAAATCCGCTGAAGATGCCACTTGGAGTATCCTGCCCGCGCAGCAACATCCTCTATCTTCAGCGGTTTGTTTAAATTTGAATCAATCCATTTTGTTATCTCATCGATGATGTCTTTGTAGTGGTCAACTAAAACTGGCCACGGCTTTAGAGTTTTTCCAGTATCGGTTTTCCGACTCGTTTGGAGGTAACCCACCGTTATAGTCATGCGGCCTTAGCGAGCTGTAATACCCGACGATATAGTTTGTGATCGCATGAGCTGCTTGGCTAAAGTTTATATAGCCTGTCACTGGCACCCACTCGTTTTTCAGACTTCTGAAGAAGCGTTCCATCGAGCTGTTATCCCAGCAGTTTCCGCGTCGGCTCATACTTTGCCTGATCCGGTAACGCCACAATAACTGCCGGAACGGCCTGCTTGTGTAGTGGCTACCCTGGTCACTATGGAACATCACTCCCGCTGGTTTGCCTCGGGTTTCCCACGCCATTTCCAGCGCTTTCATGGTTAGCTTGCTGTCCGGTGAGAATGACATTGCCCAGCCTACCGGTTTCCTGGCGAACAAATCGAGAACGACGGCAAGGTAAGCCCAGCGCCTGCCTGTCCAGATATACGTCACATCGCCGCACCATACCTGATTAGGCTCTGTCACTGCGAACTGTCGCTCAAGGTGATTCGGGATAGCGATGTGTTCATGGCCACCACGTTTATACCGGTGGGTTGCTGACAACTCACCAGTCCCAGTTCTTTCATGAGCCTGCCGGCAAGCCAGCGTCCCATTCTGAAGCCTCTCAGGGTTGCCATGATGGCGATACTTCTCGCGCCAGCAGAGCCATGGCTAATGTTATGCAGCTCCAGAACCTGACTACGTAATACAGCCCGCTTGCCGTCTGGCTTTTCGGGGCTTTTTACCCAGTATTTGTAGCTGCTGCGATGAACCCCGAACACGTGGCAGAGTGTGACCACAGGATACTGCGCTCTGAGTTTCTCGATTAACGAGAACTGTTCAGGGAGTCTGACATCAAGAGCGCGGTAGCCTTTTTTAATATGTCGTTTTCCATTTCAATGCGTTGTAGCTTTTTCTTTAGCTCACGTATTTCAATCTGTTCCGGGGTTAAAGGAGAGGCTTTAGGTATTTTGCCCTGTCGTTCCTCCCGTAACTGCTTTACCCATCGCGTCATGGTAGAAAGCCCCACGTCCATAGCACTGGCCGCAGCTGCAACGGTGTAGTTCTGATCAAGGACCAGTTGAGCGGATTCGCGTTTAAACTCTGCGCTGAAATTTCTTTTTTTCATTGGGACACCTGTATTGTTCTGAGATGAGCATATCACCTCTGTTCAGGTGGCCAAATTCAGTAAACCACTACAATTCAAGGGCTGATACCGGAATAACGGTCATAGATAAAGCTCTCCATTGCGGTTACCGGGAGCTACAGGGGAAAATATGCTCCCTGTTTTCTCAGACAGTGAAGCTGATTTCTACAGAGCGGGCACTGCGATCGCCCTCACCATGGTAAACAGCTTCGATGTTGTTACCGTCCGGATCCAGAACAAAAGCGGCATAGTATCCGGGATGATAGGTTCGTTCGGCAGGTGCGCCGTTATCACGTCCGCCATGATTTAGTGCTGCGTGGTAAAACGCGTTCACCGATTCACGGTCTGCGGCCTGAAAGGCCAGATGGTGCCGTCCTGTAGACACCCCTCCAGACTCCGAACTTTTTACGGACGAAATGACCAGTTCGTCAGCCCAGATATAATCGTCATCGGTGATAACCAGGGGGATCTTAAGTTCCGCCAGAACAGCTGTGTAAAACGCTTTGCTTGCGGCAAAGTCGTTTACCACGAGCTGGATATGGTCGATAAGTCTGCCACGATGCAGCGTATAGTTATCCATGGTTCATTTCCTTATTCAGATTCTGTCAGTCAGGTCTTTACCTATGAAACTCAACAGAGGCACAACTCTACGTAATGATTGTGTTGTTGGAAAAAAAATACATTAAGTTTTGTGCTCTGAACCCGACAGATATCAGAAAATCATTCCAGATTTGGTCTTTGTACAGGAATTGCTATTCCGTTATTCGCTTATGACCAGGCTCTCAATTGCCAGTTGTAATATAACGAGCAGGGATGAGATAAGAGCAAGCCATTTTAAGGGGCGTAGTTTACGTTCAGGTATAGAGAGCGTGTGGAGTATGGCATGACGCTTCATTTTATTGAGTGGCATGCTGCCTCCTGAAAAAGAGCCGCCTGCACAGGCTGCTACACAATGAAAAAAGAATCATTCCACAAGCAAGGCACTTATGAGCAAGGTTAGTTGCTCTGGAGCTAACGTAACGGTTAAGGCGGTAAGAACAAGCCACAAGCGGCTAAACGTTTTCCTTCCGAGTTGACAGTTTCCTGCTGGGGAGCTGTTCGTTTGTTAGCCAGAACAGGTTAACGAATAAAATTAGTATATCCATACTAAGTAAATGGTTGTTTAGCGTTTATTTAAATAATGCCATTCAAATAATACGCACTCAAATAATAAACAAGACGGGACTATCCAGTCTTGCTAATTGACAGGCGCTCATGAGAACTGGAGAGATAATTCTTTCTGGTGAGCCACAATGGAATCACACCCCGGTCAGGGTATTCCCGGGTTTAAGTAGCGTGATTAATCGGCACTGTATCGCAAGTGAAAATGGTCGCCGACCATTCGAGTTTCACGTTAGATTTTCTAGTACAGCCATTTAAAAGTAGCTCGAATTAACATTTCTGACTACGTTTGCATATTCCGAAAAGATGTTCTTATTTATGCTATTCCGGATAGTACCTTTTTTGATTTTAATCGTTCCAGCACTGGTCATAAAATGGACGATTAAAATGAAAATCAGAACGCTATCTCTTACCTTAGCCTTTACCTCTTCTCTTGCTTTTTCTTGCCAGCTTTTTGCCGCCGAAGGGCTGACGCCGTTACAGCCCGGTGCGACCACCGGTACCCATACTGGCGCATTTCCGCCCGATGGGCTGTATATGTCAATGACATCCACCTATGAAACCGGCGTCGTGCGAAACGGTAGCGGCGACACGGCGAAAATCGCCGGAGGGAAAAATAAGCTCTCAAACGTCGGGCTGGTGATGGCCGCCACCTGGGTTCCCGGCTGGGAATTTCTCGGTGCCCGCTATGCGGCGATGGTCGTACAGCCCTATAAGTTTATTCAGGTAAAAAATACCGGCCAGCACACCACCGACCATACCAGCGGCCTGCTGGGGACCAGTATTACCCCCCTCGCTCTTTCCTGGGATTTACACAACAATTTCCACGTTGGCGCCGGGTTAGCCGTCTATTTACCGGATGGCAAAACGGCCTATACCCGCAATGCGGCAACCGGGCGTAAAGAGACCTCCGGGGATAACGTCTCATGGGAATATTGGTCGTTTGAACCCAATATCGCCATCAGCTATCTGACCGACGATTGGGGGATTACGCTTAATAATATTTTTGACTTCAATACGAAAAATAACGAAACCGACTACCGCTCTGGTAGCACCTGGTATCTGGATGTTACTACCACCCATCGTATCAACAATAGCCTCACCGCCGGGCTTATCGGTAACTGGACTAAGCAGGTGACTGACGACAAGATTAACGGTAGAACGGTACAGGGGGTAGAGGGTATTTATTCTGCCGGCAAACGCGTCGAACATATCAAAGCTGGTCCGATGATGAGCTATAGCGTCAGCGGTGTCACCGTTACCGGCCGACTATTGTTTAATTTGCACAGCGAAAATGATGCCGGAATGACCTTTTTCCATATCGGGGTTTCGATGCCGCTTTAGTCATGCAATATCTCCCCCTTTATTATCCGGGCGTAATACGTCAGGTTGTCAGGAGCAGGAAGAGACCACGTTTTCTGCTCCTGACGGTTCTCTTTGATAGTTATCACATCTTGTGCATTCCCGGCTTAAAAACTACATCCTGTTTGCTGACAATAACGCCTCCCCCTCACGGACAGGAGCGTTTATGTTCGCCGAAGAAGCCATCATGATGATTCCCGGCTGGAACGCATTTCCACAGGCACTCCAGCAGGCTTTACTGCGTCAGTCGCGCGTTCGCAGCGAAAAAGCCGGCAGTATTGTCTTTCATCAGGGAGCCGAAGTAGAGGCAATTGCCTGGACGCTGAAAGGTCATCTCTTTGCTAATGTTCATCATGCAAACGGCAACCAGACGCTGCTCACCCACGTGCCTGTAGGACGTATGATCTTGTTTAACTTTGTCTGGAAGCACACCCCCTTAGACCGCAACTTCATCGCCATGACCGATGTCGAATTACTTATTCTCCCCCGGGCCAGCGCGACGCAGTTGCTAGCTCAATTTGATGAATTCAAAATGCAAGTAATAGATTCACTCACCGAGAGGCTTAACGATCTGGATCGGGTGCTGTACACCCATAAAGTGGCCTCAAGGGAAGCCTGCGTGGCGGCTTTTCTGGTGGATTGTGAAGAAGGCCAAAAGGGACCGCGTCGCGAGCGTCACATTCCCTTTACGATGCAGTTTATGGCCGAATGCCTGCGCCTCTCTCGTCCTTTTGTTGCCAAAACGCTCAGGCATTTCGCTGACCGCCAGATGGTGGCGCTCAACTACGGCAATATCGAAGTGCTCGATCTTGATGGACTGAGGCAGGTCGCCAGCCGTGAGATTATGTGAATTGTGAACTACGGCGCGCGGCAAATGTTAATTCTTTCCATTTGCTTATCAGGTTACCTGCCAGGATAAATCCAGGCAAATCTGAAGCGAGACACCGACCATGTACTGTGAAGATTATCGTTATGATGAGTCACCCCCCACCTTGTCGCAGGATGTCGCTCTTTCCGATCCGCATATCATGACCAGAATGATGTTCTTCGTAAACCTGGTCACTACTGGTTCCATTTCATCTGCGGCAGAGCGTATGGGAATATCCATTTCTTCTGGCTCACGATGGCTGTCTGACCTGGAAAAAGAGATCGGCTGTCCTCTTTATCGGCGCAACAACAAAGCCATGCCGCTGACCGATGCCGGTGATTATTTATATCGGAATTTCTGTCTGATCGGCGAGAAGGTCGGCCAGCTAAAAAATGAGCTGACTCATTTTTCCACCCAGCGTCGGGGAACGATTCGCATCTGCTGTACACCGGTGTATGCCGAACAATATCTGATGCCCATCGTCGCCAACTATCTGGCCGGAAACCGTCAGGTAAATATCGCCGTCCATGTCTCCGCCTTCGGCATTCAGAGCTGGAAAGATCACGATATCATCATCGGCGCCGTCAATGCCTTAAGCCACCAGCAGGACCAGGAACTCCCTCTGGTGAAACGTAATCTGATCGCTGAACCTTTCGTGACCGTTGCCTCACCGCAGTATTTGCTGATGAACGGCATGCCACAGCACCCATCCGAGCTGGTGCACCATCGCTGCCTGTTCGCCAGCTCGCTGACCGGCAGCAACGACTGGGCCTATGAGATCAATAACGAACGTCACTTTTTCAAAATTCCCAAATCTCTTGAGGTGTGTGACAGCACCCTGTTACGAAAATCGGTGCTTTCAGGGGCCGGAATAGCCTACCTGCCGGAATATGTTGTGCAGCGAGATATTCGCAATGGCAAACTGACCTGCTTGTTTAAAGAGATGAAAACATCACAATGGTTGTTAAACCTCTATTATCCAGCCCGTAGTCAGATAACCGAATGCGTATCCTCTTTTAAACATTTTTTGATTGAGCAACACACTGTTACCTTTGAGCAAATACGGGCGGCGAATCATTAAAAATACGCCGGTGAACCTTTTCATATTTGCAAATACACTTTTTATTTTTAGTCTTCAATCTCTATAGTCGTATTGTTAATCTTATTTCAGTTAGTTTGTTTTCACAATAATTACATTACCCGTCGCAGATGTTTTATGAAGCATCGCCCCTTATTACATAAATCGGTTGATAAGGGGGTAATTAAATTTATTAACTGGGTGAGAATTATGCAAAATACCAATAACATTGCCGATAAAACGGCTAATCATTCCAGCACCCGGAGTAATTTCGGCGGCTGGGGCTGGAGCATGGTCGGCTTCAGTATGTTGATGTACTACAACTTCGCCGCCTGGACCGCTGACGGCCTGAACGTTATCGTCCAAAGCTTTGTCGATCTCCACGGCTGGGACTTCGCCACGCTTCTCTCTTTCTCAACGCCCGCCGGATGGATTGGCGTTATCGGCGCGCTGGTGATCGCTGAAATGATCAAGCGCAAAGGGGCAAAAATCGTCGCTATTCTTGGCCTGCTGGCGCTGGGATTGACGATGATCTGGTTTGGCCGCGTCACCTCTTACGCCGAATACGCTATTGGCTTGGCGCTGATGAATCTGCTGGCTACTGGCTGCTGTTTCAACGTCCCCGCCACTTTACTGAATAGCTGGTTTCCAAGGAAAAAAGGCCTCGCGCTCGGCTGGGCGACCATGGGAATGTCGTTCTGTACCGCGACGCTGATCCCCATTATGTTTTTCCTCTTTGACCGCTTCGGCGTACCCGGCGCTTATGCCGTCGTCGGCGGGACGTTAATCACCCTTGGCATCATCTCCATATTCTGGATCCGCAATACCCCGGAAGAAATGGGTTTGTACCCGGACAATGAACCGATTTCTCGTGAACAGCAGGCGGCAAACCTTGCGGCCCAGACCGACTATCAGAGCCCCTTTACCTACCGCGTACTGTTCCGCGACCGCGAAATGTGGCTGATTTCCGTCGGCTTCGGCCTGCTGTGGCTGGTGGATATTGGCGTCGTCAGCCAGTTGATCCCGCGACTGATTTCTGTTGGCTATGATAAAGAAACCGCCGTCTGGATGTTCACCTCCGCCGCGCTGATTTGCGCTATTTTCAGCTACTTCTGGGGTTGGGTAGATGTGAAAGTTGGCACCCGAAAAGCCAGTATCGCTTACGCCTTTTTCTTTGCTGTGACCCACGCTTGTCTGCTGGTACGCGGTAACGACTACTTCACCTACTTCACACTATTAATGGTTGGCGCCAGTATCGCTGGTATCAAAGAGCTATGTACATCGATGGTTGGGACAGTGTATGGCCGCTACGACTTTTCCGCCGCTAACCGTCTGGTTTCAACTATTGCCTGTTTATTCCGGGTTAGCTGTTTTGCAGTTGTTGCCGTCAGTCTGAAATATACCGGTGATTATGATGGAGCTTATATCTCTTTTATCGCCCTGGATATTATTGCGGCCCTGTTAATTTTCATGATTAACGATAAATGCAAAGGCAAAACAGATTCTGTTGTCACCGTGTAAATATTTTACAGTTCCGCACCAGGGAATAACGTCTTCGTAAACCGCCGGTTCACGAGTATTAACGTCACTTATTCAGGAAGTCATGCCATGCTGGAAAAAGAGATTATTTCGCCGCAACGCGTTGCCGCCATGGTGGAAGAAGGAATGACCATTATGATTGGCGGATTTATGGCGGTAGGAACGCCAGAAAAAATTATCGATGCGCTGGTGGAAAAAGGCGTGGGTAATTTAACAATTATCGCTAATGACACTGGTTTTATCGATCGAGGGATCGGCAAATTGGTAGTCAATAAACAGGTACACAAGATTATTTCCTCCCATATTGGCCTGAACCCGGAAACCGGACGCCAGATGTCCTGTGGTGAGCTTGAAGCGGAACTGGTTCCCCAGGGAACGCTGGTTGAGCGTATCCGCGCTGGAGGCGCCGGACTAGGCGGTGTACTCACCCGCACCGGGCTTGGCACGGTCGTGGAGGATGGCAAACAGCAGATCATTATTGACGGTCAGCCCTGGTTGCTGGAACACCCCCTGCAGGCAGATATCGCTCTGATTCACTGCTCCATTGCCGATACCGCCGGTAATGCGATGTTCAATAAAACCACCAAAAACTTTAACCCAGTGATGGCTACTGCCGCGCGCCTGGTCATCGCCGAGTGCGAATCCATCGTACCAATGGATTGCGCCGCCGCCGACCGTTACAACACGCCCGGCATTTTTATCGACTACCTGGTTAAGGGGGAAGATCACCATGGATAAAAACGCCATGAGAGAACGCATTGCGCGCCGGGTTGCAAAAGAGCTTCACAAAGGGGACCTGGTGAATCTGGGGATTGGCCTGCCGACGCAGGTCGCCAACTACGTCGCCGACGATCTTGGCGTCATCTTCCAGTCTGAAAATGGCCTGGTGGGGCTCGGCCCCACGCCGGATAGCGACAGTATCGACGCCGATTTAACTAACGCCGGCGGTCAACCGGTCACCGCTGTACCCGGCGCGGCGTTTTTCGATAGCGCCCTGTCATTCGCCATCATCCGCGGCGGCCACGTTGACGTTACCGTGCTGGGGGCGCTGGAAGTGGATCAGGAGGGCAATCTCGCCAACTGGATCATCCCCGGCAAGATGGTGCCCGGAATGGGCGGGGCGATGGACCTCGTGAACGGCGCCCGACGGGTGATTATCGCCATGGAGCACTGCGATAAAAGAGGCCAGTCTAAAATTTTGCCCCGCTGCCAGCTTCCGCTGACAGCAGTCGGCCAGGTCAATCTGATCGTGACGGAAAAAGCGGTCATTGAAGTCAATAACGGCCTGATGTTGCGCGAAATCGCCGCGGATACCAGCGTGGAGGAAGTGGTTGCGCAAACCGCCGCACCGCTACGCATCTCTGAAACATTAATCCAGTTTTCCTAAAAAGGACACCATCAATGAAAGTGATACCGATTAGTGAAGCTAGCCCTTACAACCCACCACTGCATCACGCCATGGTGGCGCTGAAGCTTTGCGACGGCGCGTTATGCAACGCACAACAGTTCTGGTGCGGACTGTCGCATTTTTTACCCGGAGGCGGCGCCGAGTGGGCTTATGACGATTCGCCGACGGAAAAACTCTACGTGGTACTGGACGGCGCTATCACCATTCGTACCAGAGAGGAAACGCGTGTTGTCAGCAAAGGGGAAGCCGTTTTCCTCGCGCCGTTTGAGGGGCGAGAAGTGGTTAACCACACCAATTATCCGACCAGTATGCTGGTCATCGCCAGCAATACGTAACCAGTAAGGGATCATTATGGACACAACATGGGATAAAAAAGTCAAAGCGCTGTTCAACCTTGAAGGCAAAGTTGCGGTTATCACCGGCGGTGCGGGCGCGCTCGGTGAAGGTGTAGCCCGTGGCCTGGCGAATTACGGCGTTAAAGTCGCGGTAACCGGCCGTACCATTGCCACCCTGGAAAAAACCGTTCAGCAGGTGCAGGAAGCGGGCGGCGAGGCCCTTGCTATCGCTGGTGACATGACCGACGAAGTGGCGGTTAAAAACCTGGCGGATAAAGTGGTCGCGGCCTGGGGGAAAGTTGACTTTCTGATCAATATTGCCGGCATCGCCATTCGTCACCCCGCTGAAGAGTTCGACATTAATGATTTCCGCAAAGTGATGGATATCAACATTACCGGCACCTTCATTCCCTGCAAAGTGTTTGGCGAGCTGTTTATCCGCCAGGGCTTCGGGAAAATCGTCAATACCTCATCGGTGCGCGCCTTTGCCGGTCATCCCGGCGGCTACGCGGCTTACGGTACATCGAAAGGGGCCATCAACTTATTAACCAAACAGCTGGCTACCGAGTGGGCGAAATACAATATCAACGTTAACGCCGTCGCGCCGACTATCTTCTGGACGCCGCTGACCCAGGAAGTACTGGAAGACGAAAAGCTGAAAAAGATCTTCCTCGATCGCATTCCGATGGGTCGGGCTGCCGTAGTGGAAGATATGGTTGGTAGCGTCGTTTACCTCTGCTCCCCAGCCGCTAACTTTATCACCGGCCAGGTTATTTACATCGACGGCGGCTGCACCGCGGGTTAAGGAGATGGCTATGAACAATCCACTCACACGGGTCACCGTGCTCGGCGGCGGCCTGATGGGCAGCGGTATCGCGCAGATCTTTGCCGCCCGCGGTGTGGAGGTGACGATTTATGATATCGACGCTGGCGCCTGGACCGCGCCGGACACCATCCGCAGCAACCTGCAGCGGATGCAGGCGGAAGACGCCACCATCGAAGAGGTTATTAGCCGCGTCGTTTTTTGCGACCGCCTGGCGGAGAGCGTTAAGGGGGCGCAAATCGTCTTCGAATGCGTGCCTGAACAGCTGGCGCTTAAGCAGCGGCTGTTTTGCGAGCTGGACTCACTTTGTCCACCGGAAACGATTCTCGCCTCCAATACGTCGGTCATCAGCATCAGCGAGATCGCCCGCGATGTGACCCACAAACAGCGCGTACTGGGCACCCATTTCTGGAATCCGGCCTTTCTGATCCCGCTGGTGGAGGTCATTCGCACACGCTGGACCGACGATGCGCTATTCGAACGCACATTTGACATCCTCGCCTGGGCAGGAAAACGCCCGGTACGGGTTAATAAAGATGTGCCGGGGTTCCTGGTAAACCGGCTACAGCACGCCCTATGGCGCGAAGCGATTTACCTTGTGGAGCAGGGCATCGCCGACGCGCGCACCGTAGACGAAGGCATCCGATATGGCTTTGGTATCCGACTGCCGGCCCTCGGCCCTCTGGAAAACGCCGATATGGTAGGGACGGACCTGACTCTGGCGATTCATGAATATATTTTTCCGCATCTGAATAACGCGACAACTCCCTCGCCTCTGCTACGCCGACTGGTGAGCGAAGGCAAGCTGGGCTTCAAATCCGGTGGCGGATTTCAGACCTGGGACGACGCATCAATTAACGAAAGCCGTGAGCGACTGCTGAGCTATCTGCAGCGCGTCACTCAGCAACCTGAGGAGTAACACTATGGGTAAGAAAGTTTTTGTCGATTTAACGCATCCATTTAGCGCCGACACTCCGCGCTGGCCTTACTTCGATAAGCCGCTGATCGACAGTGCGCATACTATGGCAAAAGGCGGCGTGTTAACCCAGCGTATTTCCTGCACCATGCACACCGGTACCCACTGCGATGCCCCGCGTCATGTGATGGAAATAGAATTCGACGGTAAAAGAGCGCGCTATACGCATGAAATGCCGGTCGATGCTTATACTGGTGAGGCGGTATGCCTGGAAATTAACGTCGGGCGCTGGGAATTAATTCAGCCACATCATCTGGAAGATGCCTGTCTCCGTGCAAATATCAAACCGGAAGAGTTAGCCGGAATGGTGGTATGCCTGAATACCGGTATGCATCGTAAATTTGATGACTCAAAAGAGTATTATCACTACTCCTGCGGTACTGGCGTGGAAGCCGGAAAATGGTTTGTTAAAAATAAAGTTAAATGCGTCGCGATGGATATGCAGGCATTAGATCACCCGCTACATACTGCGATGGGGAATAACGGCGCCACGCGTATGAATTTACTTGGCGCATCCGGACGCCCGCTTACCGAAGAATATACTGAACAGTTCGGTGAAGAAGCCTATGCAGAATTTGATAAAGAGCTGTATATCAAACTCCACGGCCAAGCCGCCTATGATGAAAAGTTCGGCGATCTGGAGGCTATTGGCTGCTGGGGCGCCTTGGGAAGCCGCCCTAAGCACACTAAATAGCA
>OBXK01000234.1_pt1 | contig 35314 bp, 31 predicted proteins | sample 1501371 | NCBI WGS metagenome assembly OBXK01 (sample SAMEA2580154, study PRJEB22360) | human gut metagenome | biome: human gut; feature: human-associated habitat; material: faeces | place: Denmark | collected 2008/2010
CAATTAAGTGAAGAGCCCATCCTGACGGATGGGCTTTTTGCGTTTTTGTGGTCTGAGAAAGCAAGAATGATTTAGCAAGATGACGCGTAGCGATATCTCTGCAATCTCAATCAAGGCCACGATTAAGCCCTCTTTAACCACTGCATAATAAAAACGGCTATCTGCGGAATATTATTTAAATCTAACAAGGGAAGCGACGTCTCGACAGGCGTATCGCTGGCAACGGCAATCACGTCATCATCAAACACTAATTCTTCTCTGCAATGTCCGCTGTTTTGCCGAAAGAGCAGGATCTTGGGCACAGCTTCATGTTTAAAACCTTCAACCAGTACGAGATCTAACGTTGATGCATCCATTCGGCTAGCCAGCCATGTCAGATCCAGTGGAGGCTCTTCGGGTGTTTCCGTAATTAATGCCCAACGCTGCGAGCTGGCGACTATCGTCTGAGCCGCGCCTGCTTTACGTAGCTCATAGCTATCTTTACCGGGTTTATCCACATCCATATCATGATGAGTATGTTTAATGAGCCCAGGACGTATGCCTTCCGCGCGTAGCGCTGGAATCAGCGCTTTTAATAAGGTTGTTTTACCCGTGCCGCTCCAGGCGGCGATGGCCAAAAGAGGGATCATGATGACACCTCCATACTTTGTAAGTCACTGAGAGTGTTGACGTTAATAAAGGCTGATTTTACATCGCTAAAATCGACGCTATGCCCGCCCATTTTACGCATAAACACCATAACCCGCCGCTCGCCTGCCGCCAGATAGGTTTCCAGTTCGCTAATCACCACTCGATTCACCAGAGCAATCGCCGGATGGTCGCGTTCACCGTCGTGTACCCAAACAACCGGGGATGATTTTTTTTGCAGTATTAAGCGCTCAGCCAGAAATAATGGAATAAAAGGCGTATCGCACGGACAAAACAGAAACCACTCACCCTCAACCTGATGCATAACGGAAAGCATACCGGCTAACGGCCCGGGAAAGTCGTTCAGAGAGTCGGTAATAATCGGGTAGCCGCTGCTTCGCCAGCAATCAAGATTGCGGTTAGCGCTAATCACCAGCTTTGTGACCTGGGGTTGCAGCGTATCGGCGACATGACGCCACAGAGCTTTCCCCTTCAGCAACTGCAATCCTTTATCAATGCCTCCCATACGCGTACCTCTCCCACCCGCCAGTACAACGCCGGTTATTACCTTGCCCTGCATATTAATATCGCCTCTTTCATTGTGGGATTGTCCCTGCTAACGTACACCTATCAAGAGTAAGGAGCATTGCTATGAAATGTAAACGCCTGAATGAAGTCATTGAACTTCTCCAGCCAGCCTGGCAGAAAGAACCCGAGCTGAATTTGATTCAATTTTTGCAAAAACTGGCGAAAGAGGCCGGTTATGCCGGTGAACTGAGCGATCTTTCCGACGATATTCTGATTTATCACCTGAAGATGCGCGACTCGGCAAAAGAAGCCGTTATCCCCGGTATCCAGAAAGATTATGAAGAAGATTTTAAAACTGCGCTGCTACGCGCTCGGGGCGTGATTAAAGAGTAAAAGGTTGTAAGCGCTGCCGCGCAATCGGTAATGAGATGATATCCTGTATCATTCGTACGATTATCGGATGTCAGGATGCACGATAAGGCTTTCACTTTTCAGACGCTTCACCCGGATACCATCATTGATGGTTTATTTGATCTGGGAATGCGGGTGGACTCAGGTCTCACCCCGCTTAATAGCTATGAGAACCGAGTTTACCAGTTTCAGGACGAAGATCGTCGCCGCTATGTGGTGAAGTTCTATCGTCCTGAGCGCTGGTCCGCCGAACAAATCCTCGAAGAACACCAGTTTTCCCTTCAGCTCGTTCAGGACGAAGTCCCTGTAGCGGCGCCATTGTCGTTTAACGAAAGTACCCTTCATCAGCATCAGGGGTTCTTTTTCGCCGTGTTCCCAAGCCTGGGTGGACGTCAGTTTGAGGCGGATAACCTCGATCAGATGGAATGGGTTGGGCGCTACCTTGGCCGTCTGCATCAAACGGGACGCAAACAGCGTTTTGTCGCGCGCCCGGAGATTGGCACCAATGAGTACCTTCTTGAGCCCCGGCAGGTCTTTGAGCTCTCCCCGCTGATACCGGCAGGGCTGAAAGAGGCTTTTCTTGGCGCTACTGATAAGCTGATTGATGCGGTAATGGCGCAATGGCACGGGCGCGCCAATATCTTACGTTTGCACGGTGACTGCCATGCAGGAAACATCCTCTGGCGCGATGGCCCTTTGTTTGTTGATTTAGATGATTCACGTAATGGACCTGCTATCCAGGATCTGTGGATGCTGTTGAACGGTGATAAGGCCGAGCAACGGATGCAGCTTGAGATGATCATTGAAGCGTATGAAGAGTTTAGCTCTTTCAATACGGATGAAATTGCCCTCATCGAACCTTTACGTGCAATGCGGTTAGTTTATTATCTGGCGTGGTTGTTAAGACGCTGGGAAGATCCTGCTTTTCCTAAGAACTTCCCGTGGTTAACCGGGGAAGATTACTGGCGTGGGCAGACAACAACTTTTCTTGAGCAGGTAAAGGTTCTGCAGGAACCGCCTCTTCAGTTAACGCCAATGTATTAATGTGATATATCCAGGAGAGAGTTAATCATGAAAAAAATTTGGCTGGCGCTGGCTGGTATGATTCTGGCTTTTAGTGCATCCGCTGCCCAGATCACCGACGGTAAGCAGTATATTACCCTCGATAAGCCCGTTGCCGGCGAGCCTCAGGTGCTCGAGTTTTTCTCGTTCTACTGCCCGCACTGCTATCAGTTTGAAGAAGTGCTTCATGTGTCAGATAACGTGAAGAAAAAGCTGCCTGAAGGCGTCAAAATGACGAAATACCACGTTGAATTCCTGGGCCCGTTGGGCAAGGATCTGACCCAGGCGTGGGCCGTCGCGATGGCGCTGGGTGTGGAAGACAAGATTACCGTCCCGATGTTTGAAGCGGTACAGAAAACACAGACCGTTCAGACCGTAGCCGATATTCGTAAGGTCTTCGTTGACGCCGGCGTTAAAGGTGAAGATTACGATGCAGCCTGGAACAGTTTTGTAGTGAAATCCCTGGTGGCTCAGCAAGAGAAAGCCGCTGCTGATTTCCAGCTGCAGGGCGTACCCGCTATGTACGTTAACGGCAAATATCAGCTTAACCCGCAGGGTATGGATACCAGCAATATGGACGCATTTGTTGCCCAGTATGCCGATACCGTTAAGCAGTTAGTTGAGAAGAAATAAAAAAATAAACGCCGGTTACTGACCGGCGTTACTCTTTTCAGCGTCCAGCATCATTTTCCTTTCTGCTGCATGATTTCCGTTAACTGACGATCTTTATCTTCCCAGAGCGTATTTAGCCAGCGCTGAAACCGCCGCTTAAAGTTTTTATCATTCACATAATCGCCGTGCAGCTCTTCCGTCACGGGTTCAACGCGGATGCGTACCACAATCCGCGTTAATCGGCCGCTCAGCATGTCGTAAAACGGTCGGTGATGATTCTCTGGATAACACAGCGTAACGTTCAGCAGCTTATCAAACTGCGAGCCCAGTACGCTTAATGCCATGGCAGTACCGGCAGCTTTTGGTGCTAATAAATTATTATAAGGCGAGCGGGTCTGCTGCCGCTTCTCTTCAGTAAAGCGTGAACCTTCGACAAAGTTAACGATAGTGGTGGGATGTGAGCGGAATTTCTCGCAGGAGCGGCGGGTGGTTTCAACATCTTTGCCACGGCGCTCTGGATGGCGGATTAAATAACCGCGGGAATAACGGCGCATAAAAGGCATATCCAACGCCCAGCATGCCAGGCCAATAAACGGCACCCAGGCGAGCTGTTGCTTGAGGAAATATTTATTCATCGGGATATGTTTGCGAAACAGCACGCACAGTACCACGATATCGGCCCAGCTATGGTGGTTGCTGATAAGCAGATACCAGTTTTTCTTATTCAGGCCTTCCAGGCCCTCAACATCCCACTTAAGCCAGGGATTAAGGCGCAGCAGCAGAGCCAACCCTTCACACCAGCAGTACATCATGAAATTGCAAAAAACGGATATCGAGCGCCAGACCGCAGCAACAGGCACAAGCAGTTTAATCAGCCCGGCGATGATTATTGGCACGGAGCAAATAATGGTGACTACGATAGTCAGGGCGATACTCAGCGGGAGCGTTATCGCAGCGAGTAATCTCGACATAGTTAATTTATTCAGAAAGTTAGGCTGACAAAGAACGCGTTTAAACAGCGCAAGAGGCTGATTTTACCAGAAAATAGAGCAAATGACGGGTTTTACCCGGACGGAAAAATATCCGGATCTTATATCCACATGGAACATTGAGTCATCATGATGTTATTAAAGCGGGTTGTTAATTTATAATGCCATGATAAATATAGAGTAATTTACCAATAGATTATTTTATTAATGATGACGTAGCCATCGTTATAAAACTATTCACAAAGTTATCCACAGGTTAACGCATTGCGCGATCGACGGGATCGTTGAATCTTTTCGACGAAATGCGGGAAAAATTCAGGATTTAATGCCCGTCTGTGGCATCCTTTACCGATAATCTGATAAACAGGCACGGAAATTATGGTTCAGATCCCAGAAAACCCTCTCATCCTCGTTGACGGCTCCTCTTACCTTTATCGGGCATATCACGCGTTCCCTCCGCTGACGAATAGCGCTGGCGAGCCGACAGGCGCAATGTATGGCGTACTGAATATGCTGCGAAGCCTGATCCTGCAGTATCAACCGACCCATGCCGTCGTCGTGTTTGATGCCAAGGGGAAGACTTTCCGTGATGAACTGTTTGAGCACTATAAATCTCATCGCCCGCCGATGCCGGACGATCTACGTGCGCAGATCGAGCCGCTGCATGCCATGGTTAAGGCGATGGGCCTGCCGCTGATGGCCGTTCCTGGCGTAGAAGCTGACGATGTCATCGGGACCCTGGCGCGTGAAGCTGAAAAGGTCGGGCGTCCGGTACTGATTAGCACCGGCGATAAAGACATGGCTCAGCTGGTTACGCCGGGTATTACGCTGATTAACACCATGACCAACACCATCCTCGGCCCGGATGAAGTGGTGACCAAATACGGCGTGCCGCCGGAGCTGATCATCGATTTTCTGGCCCTGATGGGGGACTCATCGGACAACATCCCTGGCGTACCAGGCGTGGGAGAGAAGACGGCGCAGGCGTTGTTACAGGGGCTGGGCGGCCTTGATACGCTATATGCGGAACCTGAAAAAATCGCCGGACTGACTTTCCGCGGTGCAAAAACGATGGCAGCGAAGCTGGAGCAGAATAAAGAGGTGGCCTACCTCTCTTATCAGCTGGCGACGATCAAAACCGACGTCGAGCTGGATCTGGGCTGCGAAGATCTGCTGGTTGCACAGCCCATCGCTGATGAACTGCTGACGCTATTTAAAAAGTATGAGTTCAAACGCTGGATCACCGATGTCGAGTCCGGCAAGTGGATGCAGGCAAAAGGCGCAAAGCCTGCGGCGAAGCCGATAGCCGCTGTGGCAGCAGTGGCTGATGCCGAAGAGGAAACCGCCACGGCGCTCTCTTCTGAAAACTATGTCACGATTCTTGATGAAGAAACGCTGCTGACCTGGATTGAGAGCCTGAAGAAAGCGCCGCTTTTTGCCTTTGATACCGAAACAGACAGCCTGGATAACGTGTCAGCCAATATGGTCGGCTTATCCTTCGCCATTGAACCCGGCGTTGCGGCCTATGTACCGGTTGCCCATGATTATCTGGACGCACCGGATCAGATCCCGCGCGACCGTGTCCTTGAGCTGCTGAAACCGCTACTGGAAGATGACAATGTTCTGAAGGTTGGGCAAAACCTCAAATATGACCGCGGTATCCTGGCTAACTATGACATTGAACTGCGCGGTATTGCCTTTGATACCATGCTGGAATCCTACATTCTCGACAGCGTGGCGGGCCGCCATGATATGGATAGCCTCTCCGATCGCTGGCTGAAGCACAAAACCATTACCTTTGAAGAGATTGCGGGTAAAGGTAAAAACCAGCTTACATTCAACCAAATCGCGCTGGAAGAAGCGGGCCGCTACGCGGCGGAAGATGCCGACGTCACGCTACAGCTGCACCTGAAAATGTGGCCTAAACTTCAGCAAAATGAAGGCCCGCTGAACGTTTTTAAAAATATTGAAATGCCGCTGGTGCCGGTACTATCCCGCATTGAGCGCAATGGCGTGAAGATCGATCCGGCCGTACTGCATGTGCACTCTCAGGAGATAGCCAAGCGCCTGGTTGAGCTGGAGAAAAAGGCGTACGACATCGCGGGCGAAGAGTTTAACCTCTCTTCTCCGAAGCAGCTGCAAACGATCTTGTTTGAAAAACAAGGTATTAAGCCGCTGAAGAAAACCCCGGGCGGCGCGCCCTCGACCTCGGAAGAGGTGCTGGAAGAGCTGGCGCTGGATTATCCGCTGCCGAAAGTCATCCTCGAATATCGTGGCCTGGCAAAACTCAAGTCCACCTACACCGATAAGCTGCCGCTGATGATCAGCCCGAAAACGGGCCGGGTTCACACCTCTTATCACCAGGCGGTTACCGCCACGGGACGTTTGTCGTCCACCGATCCGAACCTGCAGAATATTCCGGTACGCAATGATGAAGGGCGCCGTATTCGCCAGGCGTTTATTGCACCGGAAGATTATCTCATCGTCTCTGCCGACTACTCGCAAATTGAACTGCGCATCATGGCGCATCTGTCTCGCGACAAGGGCCTGCTGACCGCGTTTGCTGAAGGGAAGGATATCCACCGCGCGACGGCGGCTGAGGTTTTCGGTTTGCCGCTGGAGAGCGTCAGTAGCGAGCAGCGCCGCAGCGCGAAGGCGATCAACTTCGGCCTGATTTACGGCATGAGCGCATTCGGCCTTGCGCGCCAGCTCAATATCCCACGCAAAGAAGCGCAAAAGTATATGGATCTCTACTTTGAACGCTATCCGGGCGTGTTGGAATATATGGAGCGCACCCGCACTCAGGCAAAAGAGCAGGGGTATGTTGAAACGCTCGATGGCCGTCGTCTCTATCTGCCGGACATTAAATCCAGCAACGGTGCGCGTCGTGCTGGTGCCGAGCGTGCGGCGATCAACGCGCCGATGCAGGGAACCGCCGCCGATATTATTAAGCGCGCGATGATTGCCGTCGACAGCTGGTTGTTAAGTGAAAAACCTCGCGTGCGGATGATCATGCAGGTGCACGATGAATTGGTCTTTGAAGTGCATAAAGACGATCTTGAGGCGGTCGCGAAAAAAATCCATGAACTGATGGAAAGCAGTACGACGCTGGCGGTTCCGCTACTGGTGGAAGTGGGAAGCGGAGAAAACTGGGATAAAGCGCACTAAGTATTCGGCAGGTAGGGTCATTTCTTGTAAGTGAGTAACATAACTTATCGTATTTTGTGATGATCATTTGAATTTGCTATGTAAAGAGTGAAAAAAAACTACAAAAAATGCTTTATCCGTAATCGAAAGAAGAGTAGAGTTAAAGACGTAGGGTACAGAGGTAAGATGTTCTATCTTTCAGACCTTTTACTTCACGTAATCGGATTTGGCTGAATATTTTAGCCGCCCCGGTCATTTATGACCGGGGCGTTTTTTATTGCGCGAAAGAAAATTTTTGCGAATCAATGCTGATGAGGCGGGCTACCCGGACAGGGCCTCACGCGCCGCTATCCGGGGTAATTAGCGAGACTATTCGCCGTCTTCAGGTTCTTCCTGAGGGGGGATATCGTTATACCAGCTATCCAGTTTCTGCCGGAGTTTATCCACGCCTTGCTTCTTCAGGGAAGAAAATCCTTCGACCTGCACATCTCCGTTAAAGGCGGTTACCGCCTCACGAACCATAGCGATCTGCGCTTTCCGCGCCCCGCTGGCCAGCTTATCGGCTTTGGTCAGCAGCACCAGAACCGGAATATCGCTTTCAACCGCCCATTGGATCATCTGCTGATCGAGATCTTTAAGCGGATGACGGATATCCATCAGCACAACCAGGCCTTTCAGACACAGGCGTTTCTCGAGATATTCACCCAGCGCGCGCTGCCACTTGATTTTCATCTCTTCCGGTACCTGGGCATAACCATAGCCCGGCAGGTCGACCAGGCGTTTGCCCTCAGCGACTTCAAACAGGTTAATCAGCTGCGTACGGCCAGGCGTCTTCGAAGTGCGTGCCAGGCTTTTCTGGTTAGTCAGCGTGTTCAGAGCGCTGGATTTCCCGGCGTTAGAGCGGCCAGCAAAGGCCACTTCAATACCGGTATCGGCAGGAAGATGGCGGATATCTGGCGCGCTAGTGACAAAATGCGTCAGTTGATAATTCCAGTTGGTCAAGACGGTCGTCTCCGTTAAATCAGGCTTTGACGGGGATTATACCTGAACAGCAGAAAAAGGCTGTTTTTACCGCACCTCATCGCTGTAAGTTAAAACCACAGTCTTTGTAAGACATTGGCTATTGATTATATGAGAAATACATGAGGAAAAACTGAGTAAACATAATACAAACGCTGATAAATCATCGTGTTGAGCTGAAAGAAAATTCTGAAACTTGTTTTTTTTCCGTACAGTCGGTTGTAGGTTTTCCTTAAAACAGTAAAGTAGCGGTCAAGGGCGAGGATGCTAACAGGATTATGACTCAGGATGAGGAGTCAGGAAGCGCCAGGAGGCGAGGACTACGGATTGTCAGGATGACAAACGTCTGGAGACGTTTTAAAAGGAAATGGATGTAACAGGGACCGTTAGTTGCTAAAGGAAAGACAGGGTGTGTCGTTAGCGAACATGGAAAGTAGAAGCCCATTAAGGGTTGTCAGTGCGGAAAAAGGCGACAGAGTAATCTGTCGCCTTTTTTCTTTGCTTGCTTTCTGCTAGATTCCGCCTCAATTCTATACTGAAGAAAACGGCCTGAAGATTACACAACATGAAAAAACCGACATCCGTACCTCGCGGCAAAAAAAATCGCAAAACGCGTGAAGAATTGAACCAGGAAGCCCGCGAGCGCAAGCATCAGAAGAAGCATCGTGGCCATGCGGCAGGAAGTCGCGCGACCGGCGGCGACAACGCTTTGGCAGGCAAAAAACAAGGCCAGCAGCAAGATCCCCGAATTGGCAGTAAAAAACCAATCCCGCTGGGCGTGACTGAAAATGCTCCGGCGATTAAGCAGCATAAACCAAAGAGCGAGAAACCTATGCTTTCACCGCAGGCTGAGCTGGATTTGCTGGAGAACGATGAGCGCCTGGACGCGCTGCTGGAACGTCTGGAAGAGGGCGGTACCCTGAATGCTGAAGAGCAGACCTGGGTTGATGCCAAACTGGATCGCATTGATGAACTGATGCAGCAGCTGGGCCTCTCCTACGATGATGACGAAGATGAAGAAGAGGAAGAGCGCAAAGAAGATATGATGCGTCTGCTGAAGGGTGGAAACTAACGTTTGCACCCCATCGGATTCCCGGTCCTGCTTATAACCCTTCTGGTTATATGTTATCTGCTGTGGTTATTCGTTAAACTACGACGGTTGTCGCGGCGTCAAAAATGGCTGCGCAACCGGCTCATTACCCGAGGTGCGGTTGGGCCGGGGCGGCGTACCCGCCGACGGTACCATCGGAAGGAGTGAGCATGTCTGTGCAGTTAATCGACTGGGATCTGGCCCTGATCCAGAAATATAACTATTCCGGGCCGCGTTATACTTCGTATCCCACCGCGCTGGAGTTTTCTCCAGAATTTGGCCCCGCTGAATTTGATGCGGCGGTTGCCCGCTATCCGCAGCGTCCCCTCTCGCTGTACGTGCATATCCCGTTTTGCCATAAGCTCTGTTATTTCTGCGGCTGTAATAAAATCGTCACCCGCCAACAGCATAAGGCCGATCAGTATCTGGATGTCCTTGAGCAGGAGATTATTCATCGCGCGCCGCTTTTTTCTGGCCGCAAAGTCAATCAGCTACACTGGGGCGGCGGTACGCCAACGTATCTAAACAAGGCGCAAATTAGTCGTCTGATGGGTCTGCTGCGTACCCATTTCAATTTTAACGCGGACGCAGAGATCTCCATTGAGGTTGATCCGCGCGAAATCGAACTCGATGTGCTGGATCATTTACGTGGCGAAGGCTTTAATCGCCTGAGTATGGGCGTGCAGGACTTCAACAAAGAAGTGCAGCGCCTGGTAAACCGCGAGCAGGATGAGGCCTTCATCTTCGCGCTACTCAACCATGCGCGCGGCATCGGCTTTACCTCGACCAATATCGACCTGATTTACGGCCTGCCGAAGCAGACGCCGCAGAGCTTCGCTTATACGCTACAGAAAGTGGCGGAGCTTAATCCCGATCGTCTGAGCGTGTTCAACTACGCGCATCTACCCACGCTCTTCGCCGCGCAGCGCAAAATCAAAGATGCCGATTTGCCCTCAGCGGAACAGAAGCTGGACATTCTTCAGGAAACCATCAATTCGCTGACGGCCGCGGGATATCAGTTTATCGGCATGGACCACTTTGCCCGTCCTGATGATGAACTGGCGATAGCCCAACGTGAAGGCATTCTGCATCGCAATTTCCAGGGTTACACCACCCAGGGAGACACCGACCTGTTGGGAATGGGCGTGTCGGCGATCAGTATGATTGGCGATTGCTACGCGCAGAACCAGAAAGAGTTGAAACAGTATTATCAGCAGGTTGATGAAACCGGAACGGCGCTGTGGCGCGGTATTGCGTTGACGCGCGATGACTGCATCCGCCGCGACGTGATTAAGGCGCTGATTTGTAACTTTCGTCTCGACTTCGCTTCGGTAGACGCGCAGTGGGATCTTACCTTCGATAGCTACTTTGCCGACGATATGAAATTGCTGGCGCCGCTGGCCAAAGACGGGCTGGTGGATGTGGATGAGAAAGGCATTCAGGTGACGCCGAAAGGCCGACTGCTGATTCGCAATATCTGCATGTGTTTCGATGCGTATCTGCGCCAGAAAGCGCGGATGCAGCAGTTTTCCCGCGTCATATAAGCAATATCCCCTCTCCTGGCAGGAGAGGGGATATTATCAGCTAAACAGGCCAACCATCGCCGCGCACAGAACGGCAGCGACCGCCGTCTGCGGCGTATGACCCGCTGCAACACCGCTCGATATAATATTAATGAGTGATTCAAGCATGATTTCTCCCCCGTCTTTCCGGGCAAGATCATACTCAACGCATGGCAACAGTAAAGTACAAAATAGCAGCAGTTTGCGCTGGATGACTATTTTTTCCTCGCCAGCGCGCAGCTACTCCATCCCCAACTCTTTTAGCTTACGCGTCAGGGTATTACGACCCCATCCCAGCAGCCGGGCCGCCTCTTGTTTATGCCCCTGAGTGTGGCGTAAGGCGGTGGTCAGCAGCGTGCGCTCCATCTCAGGCTGCGCTTCCGAGAGCAGGTTTTGATGACCGGAACGCAAAGCGCGATCGGCCCATTGTCCCAGCAGCGTGGCCCAGCTATCCGGCAGCATTTGCGTTGGGTTATCCGGTATCGCGGTTTCAAACAGCTCGCTGGGAAGATCCTGCGTCAGAACCTCCTGACCTGCGGCCATTACCGTCAGCCAGCGACAGGTGTTTTCCAGCTGACGTACGTTGCCCGGCCATGCCAGTCGGGTTAACGCCATTTCCGTCTCCGGATGCAGCTGTTTGGCCTCTACGCCCAGCTCACGGGCGGCGATTTGCAGGAAATGTCGCGCCAGACGGGGGATATCTTCCCGACGCTCGCGCAGCGGCGGCAGATGGACGCGAATCACGTTCAGGCGGTGGAATAAATCCTCGCGGAATTTTCCTTCCTGGACGCGCAGCTCAAGGTTCTGGTGGGTGGCGGCAATGATGCGCACATCCACTTTCACCGGCGCATAGCCGCCGACGCGATAAAACTGGCCATCAGCGAGGACGCGCAGCAGGCGAGTCTGTACGTCCAGCGGCATATCGCCGATCTCGTCGAGGAACAGCGTGCCGCCGTCTGCCTGCTCAAAGCGTCCCTGACGCACGGTATTGGCGCCGGTAAAGGCCCCTTTCTCGTGGCCAAATAGCTCTGATTCGATTAAATCTTTAGGAATTGCTGCCATATTTAGCGCAATAAACGGCGCCTTGGCGCGCGGACTATGCCGATGGAGAGCATGGGCAACCAGCTCTTTACCGGTACCGGATTCCCCGTTGATCAGTACGCTGATTGATGAGCGCGACAGGCGGCCGATAATGCGAAAAACGTCCTGCATGGCCGGCGCTTCGCCGATAATATCGGCCGTCGGGCTATTAATCGGCGCATTACGCGGCTGCTGCTGTTCCTGGTAATGGCTAATCGCACGGTCGACCAGCGCCACCGCTTCATCAATATCAAACGGTTTCGGCAGATAATCAAAAGCGCCCTGCTGATAGGCGCTGACCGCCGCGTCAAGATCCGAATGCGCCGTCATTATGATGACCGGGAGCATCGGATGACGCTGTTTAATTTGCTTTAGCAGCGCCAGCCCATCCATCCCCGGCATGCGGATATCAGACAGCAGTACATCCGGGGTTTTGGTCGTGAGGGCATCAAGCACCTCATTGCCGCTTTCAAACGTTGTACAACTCAAGCCTGCCCCGGTGAGCGCGCGTTCAAGCACCCAACGGATGGAGCTATCGTCGTCAACGATCCATGCTATCCCTCGTTGCATAAACACCTCTACTTCCGAATAGGCAGGTACACCGAGAATTCGGTATGCCCTGGCCAACTGGTAAATTCAATTTTGCCGGAGTGCTGGTCGATAAGGCTGCGGGCGATAGACAGCCCGAGTCCGGTACCGCCTTCGCGTCCACTCACCATGGGATAAAACAGCGTATCCTGTAAGTGAGACGGGATTCCCGGGCCGTTATCTTCAACGTCGATACGCGCAGCGAGGCGGTAGCGCACGCCGTGCAGGGTTAACTGGAAGGCCGTCCGGGTGCGCAGAGTGATCTCTCCGCCCTCCGGTCCCAGCGCCTGCAGCGCGTTACGTACGATGTTCAGCAGCACTTGTTCAATTTGATCCGGGTCGTGCGGGAGCTCTGGCAGGCTGGGGTCATAGTCGCGCACCAGCTTGACGTTATCCGGTAGTTCCATCGACACCAGCTTCACCACTCGCTCAGCGACCTTGTGGATGCTTTCTGTTACGTGCATTCCGGGATGCTGTGGTCCCAGTAGACGGTCGACCAGATTTCTTAACCGGTCGGCCTGTTCAATAATGACTTTGGTATATTCCATTAGCGCAGGGTCGGGCAGCGCTTTGCTCAGCAGCTGCGCCGCGCCGCGCAGGCCGCCCAGCGGATTTTTAATCTCGTGGGCCAGACCACGCACTAAGTCACGTGCGGCAATCTGCTGCGCGTGCTGTAGCTGCTCCTGGCTCAGGCGACGCTGATTATCCATCGGCGCCATTTCCAGCAGGATATAGCCTTCAGGCAGGCGTTGCGCCGTCAGGGAAAGGATGTGGGAGCGGCCATCAATAACCAGCGTCACTTCGTTATCGGTAAAACCCTGACCCGCAGCGAGGCTCTCTTGCATGAGGCCGATATTCAGCGAGAAATAGCTCAACAGCTCCGGCAGCGGCGTGCCGAATAATTTACGCGAGCTTTGCGCCAGCAGCTGCTGCGCCGCCGGGTTCGCGTAATGTACCGCCAGGTCGTCATCGACCAGTAAGATACTGTTGATTAAAGAGTTAAGGATCTGCCCAGCATCGGGCAGTGTGCCTGTTGCCATTCGACAGTCTCCTGAAAAAGAGTGCACCATTTTAGTGCAGTATAGCTTTTTATGAATAAAAAGCTCATGGGATCAGCGCGTTGGTGGAGAAAAAAGCCCATCCTGAGATGGGCTGAAAGTTTCCACGGCAACAAAACATCCTTGGTACCCCACGCCACAACACGGAATACCGCGGATTTACAGCAAAATTAGACGCTGTAGTACAGCTCAAACTCAACCGGGTGCGGAGTCATGCGTACGCGGTCGTTTTCTTCAATACGCAGGGCGATGTAAGCATCGATAGCGTCGTTGGTGAATACGCCGCCAGCGGTCAGGAATTCACGGTCCGCGTCCAGCGCGTTCAGTGCTTCTTCCAGAGAGCCTGCAACCTGTGGGATCTCTTTCGCTTCTTCCGGCGGCAGGTCGTACAGGTTTTTATCCATGGCTTCGCCCGGATGGATTTTGTTCTTGATACCGTCAAGGCCAGCCATCAGCAGCGCCGCGAAGCACAGGTACGGGTTAGCAGCCGGGTCCGGGAAGCGAACTTCGATACGGCGCGCTTTCGGAGAGGTGACAACCGGAATACGGATAGACGCGGAACGGTTACGGGCAGAGTAAGCCAGCATAACCGGCGCTTCGTAACCCGGGACCAGACGCTTGTAGGAGTTGGTGGTCGGGTTAGCCAGGGCGTTAATCGCTTTAGCGTGTTTGATTACGCCGCCGATGTAGTACAGCGCTTGTTCAGACAGGCCTGCGTATTTGTCGCCGGAGAACAGGTTTACGCCGTTCTTGGACAGGGACATGTGGCAGTGCATACCGGAACCGTTATCGCCAAACATCGGTTTTGGCATAAAGGTCGCGGTTTTGCCGAAACGGTGTGCGACGTTATGCACAACGTATTTGTAAATCTGAATTTCGTCCGCTTTTTTGGTCATGGTGTTAAAGCGGGTCGCGATTTCGTTCTGGCCCGCAGTCGCCACTTCGTGGTGGTGAGCTTCAACAACCAGGCCCATCTCTTCCATGATCATACACATGGTGGAGCGGATATCCTGAGAAGAGTCTACTGGCGGAACCGGGAAGTAACCGCCTTTCACGCCCGGACGGTGGCCTTTGTTGCCGCCTTCGTATTTGGTGGAGGAGTTCCATGCGCCTTCGATATCGTCGATAGCAACGTGGGAACCGGAGATGGAGGCACCAAAACGGATGTCGTCGAACAGGAAGAATTCTGGTTCTGGCCCAAACAGCACGGTGTCAGCCAGGCCGGTAGAGCGCAGATACTCTTCAGCGCGCTTAGCAATGGAACGCGGGTCGCGGTCATAGCCCTGCAGGGTGCCTGGTTCCAGGATGTCGCAGCGGATGATCAGCGTCGGTTCTTCATAGAACGGGTCGATCAGCGCGGTGGTTGCATCCGGCATCAGAACCATGTCGGATTCGTTAATACCTTTCCAGCCGCCAATCGAGGAGCCATCAAACATTTTGCCTTCTTCGAAGAATTCGGCATTTACCTGATGAGAAGGAATAGTAACGTGCTGTTCTTTACCTTTGGTATCGGTGAAGCGCAGATCGACAAACTTCACTTCATGCTCGTTCAGCATCGTCAAAACGTGTTCAGCGGACATACTTAAACTCTCCCGGATTGGTCATTGTCGTCGTGGAAACGAAAACTTTTTAACTACGTAAAGTGGCGTTGTTGCCTTAAAAAATATAAAGCGAAATCTGTGCCAACTTTTAAATTGCCCCCAAAAGGCGTTATCATGCACATCATCGTGCAAAAGGGCTGCACCAAAATGAATGCATTGCACCAATATAGTGCATTTGTGTGAACATTGGGCACTTATTTGGTGCAATTGACCTTGAATAACCCTTTTAACGCTCCGTGAAAGCGATCACAAAGAATCTCTGCAATACTTGTTTGCGGAGGATGTTTGTGATCCTGTTTTGTACTGCGATTAATCCGTGTACAATAACGCGCTATTTCTAATGCCTGAGGCAAAGTTGTGATCGAAAATTTGCGTAATATCGCCATCATCGCGCACGTTGACCATGGTAAAACTACCCTGGTTGATAAGCTGCTACAGCAATCCGGTACGTTCGACGCGCGTGCCGAAACTCAAGAGCGAGTGATGGACTCCAACGATTTGGAGAAAGAGCGCGGGATTACCATCCTGGCTAAAAACACCGCTATCAAATGGAATGACTACCGTATCAACATCGTTGATACCCCGGGGCACGCCGACTTCGGTGGTGAAGTTGAACGTGTCATGTCCATGGTTGATTCCGTTCTGTTGGTCGTTGATGCAATGGATGGTCCGATGCCGCAGACGCGCTTCGTGACCAAAAAAGCCTTTGCTCATGGCCTGAAGCCAATTGTTGTTATCAACAAAGTTGACCGTCCGGGCGCACGCCCTGACTGGGTTGTCGATCAGGTATTCGACCTGTTCGTTAACCTCGACGCTACCGACGAACAGCTGGACTTCCCTATCGTTTACGCTTCTGCGCTGAACGGTATCGCGGGTCTGGATCACGAAGATATGGCTGAAGACATGACTCCGCTGTATCAGACCATCGTCGATCGCGTACCGGCGCCGAACGTTGACCTTGATGGCCCGCTGCAGATGCAAATCTCCCAGCTGGACTACAACAACTACGTTGGCGTCATCGGCATCGGCCGCATCAAGCGCGGTAAAGTGAAGCCGAACCAGCAGGTCACTATCATTGATAGCGAAGGCAAAACCCGTAACGGTAAAGTCGGTAAGGTTCTGACCCATCTGGGTCTTGAGCGTATCGAGAGCGACGTTGCAGAAGCTGGCGATATCATCGCGATCACCGGCCTGGGCGAACTGAACATCTCTGACACCATCTGCGATACGCAGAATGTTGAAGCGCTGCCGGCGCTGTCTGTTGATGAGCCGACCGTCTCTATGTTCTTCTGCGTTAACACCTCGCCGTTCTGCGGTAAAGAAGGTAAGTACGTTACCTCTCGTCAGATCCTTGACCGCCTGAACAAAGAGCTGGTGCATAACGTGGCGCTGCGCGTTGAAGAAACTCCGGATGCAGACGCATTCCGCGTTTCTGGCCGTGGCGAACTGCACCTGTCCGTTCTTATCGAGAACATGCGTCGTGAAGGTTTCGAAATGGCGGTTTCCCGTCCGAAAGTTATCTTCCGCGAAATCGATGGCCGTAAGCAAGAGCCGTTCGAAAACGTGACGCTGGACGTTGAAGAGCAGCACCAGGGTTCTGTCATGCAGGCGCTGGGCGAGCGTAAAGGCGATCTGAAAAACATGAATCCAGATGGCAAAGGCCGCGTACGTCTCGACTACGTGATCCCAAGCCGTGGTCTGATCGGCTTCCGTTCAGAATTCATGACCATGACCTCCGGTACCGGTCTGCTGTACTCCACCTTCAGCCACTACGACGACGTTCGTGCGGGTGATGTGGGTCAGCGTCAGAACGGTGTTCTGATCTCCAACGGTCAGGGTAAAGCAGTTGCGTTCGCCCTGTTCAGCCTGCAGGATCGCGGTAAGCTGTTCCTGGGCCACGGCGCAGAAGTTTACGAAGGCCAGATCATCGGTATTCACAGCCGCTCTAACGACCTGACGGTAAACTGCCTGACCGGTAAGAAACTGACCAACATGCGTGCTTCCGGTACTGACGAAGCAACGACGCTGGTTCCGGCGCTGAAAATGACTCTGGAGCAGGCTCTTGAGTTCATCGATGACGACGAACTGGTAGAAGTCACCCCGACTTCTGTCCGTATCCGTAAACGTCACCTGACCGAGAACGACCGTAAACGTGCGATGCGCGGTGCAAAAGAAGATTAATTAACGCTTCTTATGATGAAAAAGCCGCTGATTATCAGCGGCTTTTTTTTGCCTATAACTTAGAAGAAATACTTCACCCCCACACGGATCTGGTTTTGTTCCCGATGGTAAGGTTCCACGTTACGGTCCAGCCAGCGTAGTTCAAAGTAGGGTAACCAGTTTTGATTGATGCGATACCTGAAAGTATTGGTAATTTCCCAATGATGGTCTTTGCCATTGCTGCTGTTAAAATCATTCACCCGCATAAAATAGTGTGGCTCAAAGGTATAAGAGAACTTATCGGTAATAATGAAATTCCAATAGCTACCAAGTTCATAGGTGTCATTATTATCCTGTTCGCCATTAAAATCAGTTGAGCTGTAGTTATTGTGATTATATCGGTTGCGAACGGTCAAATTAAACCAAGGAGTAAATTTATAATTAACGTCGAGATAAACTGCGCCGCTGGAGCCTACGCTTTTATCGGTAATTAAGCCACCGGGTTGAATAGTTAATTTATCCGTCGGCCTAAAGAGCGGATACCACCCCTCGATTTCATTATAGCCATGCTTTAACTCATCCTTGCGCTGAAGAGTATAGGTGTTAGTGAGCATGAGGCCTGCGCCCATATCGAAGTTGTAGCCAACGCGGAGCATGAACTCCATCTGGTCCGATGCCAGATTATACGCCTCGCGGTTTTCCACATAGGCACCGGCAAATACCGAGGTTGAAATAACAGAGGTTAACAAAAGTAATGCGTTTATTTTTTTCATGATAAGTCCATTTTTTAACGTAGGGGAGCCGCTATCCATCGAAATGGATAGAACGGCAATTTTATTGAGAATAGAGATTTTTTTTAGTTATTCATGATGCCGGGTTGTATCGTTTTCTTTCGCTCTTCAATTTCCTCAATAATAAAAGCAAAGCGGGTCTCATTGAGCTTATAAAAAAAGCCCATGGTCAGTGCCGCAATAATGGCAAGCGCACAGGGCCAGATAAAAATAAGCTGACGCAAACCAAGCAAGGTGGTTTCGCTTTGCGTGATATTAGGGATATAACCAATTTGCGTTAACATAATGCCCGGTAAGAAGCCAGCAAGCGCAGCGGAGATTTTCCTCGAAAAGGTATAGCCGGTATAAACTGAACCTTCAGCACGAACGCCCGTTTTCCATTCTCCATAATCAACGGTATCCGGGACCAGCGCCCAGTTCAGGCTGTTCACAAAGGCGGTGCCAAAGAACGCCATACAGGAGAACGTCACAAACAGAACTGAGGTTGCGCCCCAGAAAAAATTCAGTACATCGCCAATGGCCCATAGCGCCAGCCCGCCAAGATAAACCTGCTTTTTACCAAAGCGCTGCACCGCTGCCGGAACCATCAGTACGCCTACCAGAATGCATCCCATGCTGAAGAATCCCATCCACGACAGCAGATGAATATCATTGAGCACGTACTGGGTGTAGTAAACTTGAATGGCCAGCTTGATGTTAAACGCCGCCAGCGTGCACAGGTTCGCAATGCACAAGACCAGCAGCGGAGGATTACGGAAGATTGCGCAGAAAGATTTGAGGATGCTGGGCTTGTGGTGATCGGGTACGATTTCGATATAACGCTCCTTCACTCCGCTAAAGCACCACCACATGCTAAACAACCCACAAACGGAGAAGAGCAGGGCAGCAATCATGTAACCCAGCGAAGGCGAATCAATAAAAAGCGCTTGAATTGGCATAAATCCAACCGTACACAGCAGCAGGCCGAGGGTGGCGCCGCCCTGACGCCAGGCGGCCAGCTGAGCGCGCTCATGCGGATTTTTGGTGATGGCAGGTACCATCGCCCCATAGGAACAGTTCATCAGGCTGTAAAACAGGCCAAACATCATGAACAGTACGGTCGCCATGGCCGTTTTGACTGTCAGCGTAAAATCCGTCGCTAAAAACTGCGCCGTGGCCACCAGCGCAACAGGAAATGAGGCATACAAAATAAAGGGCCTGAATTTTCCTTTTGCGCCAATGTTACGCCGGGAGTCCAGCAGTACGCCGGTTAGCATATCGGTGAAGGCGGTAAAGAATTTCGCCACCAGAAAGATAATCCCGCCGTAGTACGCTGGCATTCCTAGTTCATCGGTATAAAATTTAAGCAGATACAGTGTGCCGATACACAGCATCAAATTTGAACCAAAATCACCCATCCCGTAGGCGCATTTTTCCCGCAGGCTGAGTTTTAGCGTTAGCGGATCATGGTCAGACATAATCGCTCCTCAATAACGCCCCGCAGGGCGTTATCTATTATTATCAAACGGGTTGTTTACGGGCTTCTATCTCTTCAACAATACGGACATACATCTTCTCGTTGAGGTTGTAGAAACAGCCCATCGCGATGATGGTGATAACCGCCAGCGCGCACGGATAAATAAAGATCAGCTGCCGTAACCCCTCGACCGTTCCCGCAGACTGCACTACATTCGGCACATAGCCGATTTGCGTCAGCATCCAGCCGGGGAAGAAACCCGCCAGCGCCTGCGACACTTTACGGAAGAAGGTAAAACCGGTGTGCACCGTTCCTTCAGAACGCACGCCGGTACGCCATTCGCCGTATTCCACCGTGTCGGAGACCAGCGCCCAGTTCAGGCTGTTGACAAACGCCGAACCGAAAAAGGCCAGGCAGGAGAACGCCACAAAACTGACCGATCCGCCGCCGAAGAAATAGTTGAGCAGATCGCCCGCGACCCAAATCAGCAGGCCGCCGATATAGACTTTTTTCTTACCAAAGCGTCTGACCATTCCCGGCATTAAAAACACGCCAATGAAGATACAGCCCATGCTAAAGAAGCCCATCCAGGAGAGCAGAATGGGGTCGTTTAATACGTACTGAGTGTAATAAACCTGTATCGCCAGCTTGACGTTAAATGCGCCGAGCGTACACAGATTAGCAATACACAGAATAAACAGCGGGCGGTTACCGGCGATGGCGCGAAAGGATTGCAGTAGCCCCGGTTTTTGCGCGTTATCGAGGGGTTTCACCTCGACATAGCGCTCTTTTACTCCCGCGTAGCACCACCACATAAAGAACAGGCCGAACAGCGAGAACAACGTCGCGGCGAAGATATAGCCCAGCTGCGAGTTGCCTTCGATCAGGTTCATGACCGGCACAAAACCGACGGTACACAGCAACAGCCCGAGAGTTGCGCCTCCCTGTCGCCAGGCGGCAAGTGAAGCTCGTTCATCAGGGTTTTTGGTGATCGCGGGGACCATCGCGCCGTAAGAGCAGTTCATCATGCTGAAAAACAGCCCGTAGAGCATAAACAGGACCGTCGCCATGACCGTTTTGCCAGTGATTTCAAATGGTGTCCCGACAAAGTTAGCGATCGCCAGCAAAGTGACCGGGAAAGCCGCGTAGAGAACAAATGGGCGGAATTTGCCTTTTGGACCGATTTTGCGCCGGGAGTCGAGCATTATCCCGGTTCCCATATCGGTAAACGCGGTAAAAAATTTAGCAATAAGAAAAATGATACCACCGTAGGTACCGGGTAAACCGAGGACATCGGTATAAAACTTGAGTAAATAGAGCGTTCCAATGTCCAGCAGGATATTCGAACCTAAATCACCCATCCCATAGGCCAGTTTTTCTTTAAAAGGTAAGGGCTGGGTTGCCGGATTGACCGTATTTTGACTCATTGTTATTCTCCCTTTGCCCGCAGGTGTCCCTACGGGCGAGCCGTATTAGATATTGCGCAAAGCGGCAAACAGCGATGCCCACTCACTCTTCGCACGATAAAATACCGGAGGCTTGCCGATGGGCGCGTCAACGGTGATTTCACCGCCCTGGTAGGTTTCGCCCGTCCAGACGTTGACCCAGCTATCTTCTGGCAGATACAGTGTCCAGTCGTGTCTCCCCTCTTCGTGAACCGGTGCAACCAGCAGATCTTGTCCCAACAGGTACTGGTATTTCAGGCTGTAGGTTGCCGCATCGTCTTCGTAGTGCAGGAAGAGCGGACGCATGACCGGTAGCCCGGTGGCGCTGTTTTGCGCGACCGCCTGCTTGAGATACGGTTTCAGGGTAGTAAAGACGGTGGTCATACGGGCAAAGTGGGCGATCGTTTGGCCGTCGCCATCAAACTGCCAGTTATCGCCTGGGCGATTGCCTTCGTGGGTACGCATCATCGGGGTGAAGGCGCTAAAGTCGCACCAGCGTAGCAGCAGCTCTTTGCTACGTTTCATATCAAACAGGGTGGTGTAGCCGCCGATATCACTGTGGTGCAGGCCATGGCCGGTCATCGCCAGCGACAGCGCGGCAGGCACGACGGAAGCCAGGCCATCGTCGAGGCTCCAGTCCACGTTCTGATCGCCCGCCCACATCATCGTGGAGTACTTCTGGCTGCCGGTGTAGCCTGCGCGCATAAAGAACAGAATCTCGCCGAGTTTGCCGGTCTCCTGTAATGCCTCGTAGTTACACTTCGCCCACAGCGCGGGCCAGGCGTTATGCATAATTTCGGCGCTGACGCCGTTGTGCAAGTATGTATCGGTGGGTAGATATTCGCCAAAGTCCGCCATCCAGCCGCCGCAGCCCAGCGCAATCATGTTCTTTTTAATCACTTCTTTGAACCAGTCGTAGGCTTCGGGGTTGGTCAGGTCAACCACACCGCCGTAGAACTCGCCAAACTCCACCAGATAGTCATCGCCAGAGGCATCTTTTGCCAGATAACCGTGCTTTGCCGCTTCGGCACAAAGATCCTTATCGCTGGCAACGTACGGGTTGATATATGAGAGGAATTGCACGCCTTCCTCTTTCCATTGCTGAATACGGCTGTCCAGCTGTGGATAGTTGTCGCTGTTCCACCTCCAGTTCCACATCACGCGTTTGCCGAAAGAGGTCATGCGGATGCCGGACCAGTCCTGCGCCCAGATGCCGTTCACCTTCACACCCGCGTTACGCATGGTGTCCAGCTTGTTCTGGCACACCTCGGTGCCGCCCTGAATACCGAGTGTGACGCCATCGTAAACCCAGTCCGGCAGTTCCGGCTGGCGGCCCAGCAGCGCGGTGAGTTTTTCCAACAGGGAGATATAGCTGTCTGCACATTCAAAGCGCAGGATGGTTTTGTCTTCCCAGAGCGCCAGCTCGTGATATTCCGGCGCGCTGAAGTCAAAGTTCATATAACAGCTGTTATCCACGTGGCAGTAGTATTTCTGCGTGCTGACAAATGTTGGCTGCGGGAAGAAGGTCCAGTAATAGTCGCCGCCAGCATTCTCTTTGCAGTCCGCCTGCCAGGTGACGTAACTGTTCTTGTTGCGGCCCACGCCCTGTTCGCTGGTCCACAGCGGGAACGGTTTACCACGCAGATCAAAGTAAGAGAACTGTTCGCCACAGCCGTAGATATGATCATCCGGGTTAGCGGCCAGGCGCAGCCAGATACGATTATGGTTGAGATCATCGTTTTGCAGCTCCAGGCGTAGACGACCTTGTTCATCAATGGAGATTTGCAGCGTGGCATTGATGTTGGTGCCGCGGCTGAAATGAACCCGCCAGCCGTCAGGCGATTCGCTAACCGTGGCATGCGTCAGAGCGATTTTCTCGTTGAGCTTATCTTTAATGCTGAAATTGCCGCGGAACATATCAATATCGGCAACGCCTGCACCAATCCACAGGCACGGGTTTTCAGCGCTATGGCGTAAAATCAGGCGCTGCTGATACGTTAAGGTAAAGCCATCCTGTAATGCTCTGAGTTCTAAAGCGCTTGAGCGTTGTTGTAACGAATTCATTTTCGTCTCCGTAGATATAGGGTAATTCGGTAATTTTTATCCCGGTTCAGGGTTATTCAGCGCCGATTAAAAAGTGCAGTCGATGGCTCTCTCCGGGCGCCAGAGAGATAAGATCGATAGCGGAATTAAAGGCATCAGGTGGGCAAGTCATGGGTTCTACGGCAAGTCCCAGACGATCTAATTTCTCGCCGCTGTAAACCTGCACCCATGGCTGATCGCAACGTAAGTAGGTCGTCATATTTTTTGCCGCGTTGAAAACGCTGACTTCCCACTCACTGCCGGAAACCGGGGTTTTAAAGGTGTGATCGATACGCGTTGCGGCTACCGGGCGCGGCGACGCGAAATTTAGCGCTGTGCCCTCAACGCTATGCAGTTCCAGGGTATCGATGTTCAGGAACTTATCTGCGGGCAGGGACAGCGTACAGATGTCTATTTTCTCGAGATCGCAAGTCAAATACGGATGAGCACCAGAACCGTACGGTGCGGATTCATCACCGATATTCAGGGCGGTGATAAATACACGCAGACCTTTTATCGCCTCCAGGCGGTACGTAGCTTCGACGAGTAACGAAAAGGGATACCCATATGAGGGCGGCAGAAAAATCATCAGCGACACTTCCGATGCCGACAGCTGATTAATCTGCCAGTCCCGCCAGGCCAGCAATCCATGAATCGCGGTATGCGAAACCGGGTCATTCACGGCAAGCTGCAAGGTCTTGCTGTTATACTGATAGCAGCCGTTTACCACGCGATTTGGCCAGGGCGCCAATACTTTTCCCAGATGCGCCAGCGGCATCTCTTCAGGCCTGTGTGGAATAACAAGATGTCGCCCACGGTGGGTTAATTCCGCCAGACCCGCGCCAACCGTAACGATTTTTGCCTGATAATCTCCGGCCTGAAGTTGTATGGTTTTTCCACCGCTGTGCATGGCAGCTCACCTCATTACTTATTTTGCATTGACGTCCAGCAGACCTGCGGCAACCGCAGGAGCCAGCCCAGGCGCCAGCGGCAGACGCGGGATGACCAGGCAGTGCAGCAGATGGTAAATATCCTGCTTGCCGTCCCAGACTTTGGTGGTCACCTTGTTATTGGTGTCCAGCTCCTGCCACCAAGAACCGGTCTCGTAATCCATCAGATAGGTGATGCAGTAATCCCACCACTTCTGATACCAGGTTTCGTACTGGCTATCGCCGGTGAGGGTATACAGGGCGTAGGCGGTGCCCATCGCTTCGACTATTGGCCAGCGCACTCTTTCGCGGACGATAGGTTTACCGTCCCAGTCTACTGAATAGACAAATCCATCGGCGCCGTCAGGTGCCCAGGCATCGCGAATGGTGGCGTGGAACAACCCTTTCGCATCTTCCAGCAGCCAGGCGGGTGGCGTTTCAAAGCGGGCTTCCAGCGCGGCATGCAGATGCAGCATCAGGCGACCCCATTCGATCCAGTGGCCCGGCGTGCCGCCGTAGGCGCGGAAGCGATGAGCCGGATTATCTTTGTTGTAATCGCGGATAGGGTTCCACTGCGAATCGAAGTGCTCGTTGACGCGATATTCACCGCTGCGGGCAACATCGTGAACAATCACCGATGCAATACTCAGCGCGCGATCGAGCCATTTACGGTCATGGGTGACGTCATACACAATCAGGAAGGCTTCGACCGCATGCATGTTGGCGTTGCCGCCGCGGTAGTCTTCCGTCTGGCTAAAGGCTTCGTCCCAGGACTCCAGGCACATCTGCTCCTCTTCGCTCCAGAAGTACTTCTCAATGACTTCGATCGCGTCATCCAGCAGCTGCCTGGCCTGTGGATGGCCGGTAGTCACGGCGCTCGCCGCGCCGAGTAACACGAAAAAGTGCTGATAGCCCTGCTTGGAGGCATCCATCACCCCTTCGTCATTCACGCAGGCGTACCAGCCGCCGTAGCGCTTGTCGCGCAGTGCGTCGTTCAGCGCTTTGATTCCGTGATCGACTAACTGATATGCGCCCGGACGCCCCATGGATGCGGCAATCGAATAGACGTGTAGCATACGGGCGGTGATCCACAGATGCGTCCCCATATCCGTTCTGACCTGACCGCTGTTGCCCAGCCAGCCAAACCCGGTTGGAACGGCCGCGTTCTTACCAAAATTAAAAATGCGATCGGTTTCCTGCTCCAGCCAGCGGTTGTGGCTCAGGGTGTTAAACCATTTCATTATGTGATCCTCGTATTAGCGGCGACGGGCCATCATTTCATCAACGATATCGCCCAGACGTTGCAGCTTCGGCGCAGAAACATCGCGCAGCATCAGTTCGGTATCCGGCAAACCAATCACCGATGACCACACCGCGCGCCCGGCCAGAAAGCCAGATGCGCCAGCGGTCATCGCCACGCTCACCGCGCGAGGGAACAGTTTTTCATCGACGCCAGAGGAGAGAATGACCCACGGCATATTGATGTTTTCATTCAAACGCTGAGAGGCGGTGAGCAGCTCCTGACGAGAGCCTTTGCCGTAGAGGGGCATTTCAACTTTGTAGAGATCGGCACCGCTGTCGCCCAGCTCTTTTGCGGCATCAATAATGGCCTGCTCGCGATCGAAGTTATCGCCACGACGCGGTGGACGCACAACCGGTTCAATGATGCTCAGCAGGCCGTTGGCATGGCACAGCTCATTGAATTCGTTCACCATATCAAGACGTTGTTGGGCGTCCTCATCGCTGCGCCACAGCACCAGCAGCTTAAGGGCTTTGGCGCCGTCCTGTTTTACGGCCTGCGGATTGATTTTTTTATCAATCACCACGCTATCAACCGGAATACCGTTGCCCGGGATAAACTCATCGGCGGCCACAATCATGGCGCAGCCTGGGGAAACGGCGTTTTGTTCCACTACCTGGCGGTAGCAAAACTGCTGATCCAGCAGAATGGCGGAGGCATAGGGGGAGAGAATTTTCGCCGCATTCACTTTAAAGTCGGTCAGCACGCTGTTGGTTACCGGGGATTTCGCACCCGCCGCGGTAAACATTAAGCGCATGGCTTCACGCTGATCGACGGCCAGCATGGCAAAACCGCCGGAAGCGCGCGTGATATCTTTCAGGGTGTACTTGGTCATTGTTCAGTCCTTTTACTTATCAATGTGTTTTGTTCAGTCCGGCAGACGCGCGAACCTGCTCAAGAATGGCGGTCCAGTCTTCCCGACCACGACCTGCGGCGCGGGCCTGGTTGTAAACTTCGCGGGAAGCGGCGCCGAGCGGCATCGGTACGTGAAGTTGATTCGCAACATCCAGCGCGATACCCAGATCTTTGTGGGCTAAATCGATCATGAAGGCCGGAGAAAGATCGCCTTTCAGCACTTTATTCGGCCAGGAGGTGGTGAAATGGCCTTTTCCGGCGGGAGTGCCATTCATGACTTTTAACGCCACGTCGAAGGATAGGCCCAGGGCTTCGCATAACACGGCAGCTTCAGCGGAAAGCGCATTCAGCGCGATGCTCATGTAGTTGTTGATCAGCTTCACGCGGATGCCCATACCCGGTCCGCCGGCATTGACCAGTTCATTGCCCATCGCCATTAACACCGGTGTCGCCCGCTCAACCTGTTCTGCCGTTCCGCCCGCCAGCAACAGCAGCGTGCCTGCGATGGCATGATCGGAGGTACGCCCAACCGGGCAATCCATCATGCTGAAGCCTTTGGCGCTCATGTCACGCATCAGCTTGTCGGTTTGCAGCGGGTGAATCGTGGACATATCAATCACCAGCCCCTGTGGTGACAGGCTCTCACAGACACCTTCTGCGCCGAACATAACGCTGCGCACCAGATCGCCATTAGGGAGCATGGTGATAACAAATTCAGCGCCTTTTGCTGCCTGAGCAGGACTATTGGCAGGCTGTGCCCCTTCTTCCACCAGGCGCTGAACGGCATCTGGGTTAACGTCAAAGACGCTGAGTTGATGGCCCTGTTTGAGCAAATTGCTCGCCATAGGTGATCCCATCTGACCTAATCCGATAAAGGCAATCACTGGCATAACGTTCTCCTGAGTGGTGGCTGTCATTTTTTGTCACTTAAGGTTTTATTTCATGTCTGTTTTTGATCGTATTTGTAATTTATAGTCAAAAAATTGACAGCCGTCACTTTTTAAACATTTCGTGAAATTAAAATGTTCTCATCTTGAAACGCCTAAGGAATGACCATGATTCGTATTGCTTGTGTGGGTATTACCGTGTTGGATCGCATCTATTACGTAGAAGGCTTGCCGACTGAAGGAGGTAAATATGTGGCGAAGCGCTATACAGAGGTGGGCGGCGGTCCGGCGGCGACTGCCGCGGTGGCTGCGGCAAAGCTGGGCGCGCAGGTGGACTTTATTGGCCGCGTGGGCGATGACGACACTGGAAAAAAGCTGCTGGCGGAGCTGGAGTCCCTGGGGGTAAATACTCGTTATACCCGGCGCTATGTGCAGGCAAACTCTTCGCAATCGGCGATTATGGTTGATGCGAAGGGGGAGCGGATTATTGTGAACTATCCCAGCCCGGATTTACTGCCCGATGCCGACTGGCTCAACGCGATCGATTTTTCCCAGTGGGACGTGATACTCGCGGACGTACGCTGGCATGAGGGCGCAAAGCAGGCGTTCACGCTGGCGCGCCGGGCAGGGGTTATGACCGTACTGGATGGTGACGTCACGCCGCAGGATATCAGCGAGCTGGTGGCGCTGAGCGATCATGCCGCTTTTTCCGAACCGGGTCTGGCGCGTTTAACAGGACTTCAAGAACCTGAAACCGGACTGAGACAAGCACAAACGCTCACAAATGGTCATGTGTACGTCACACGGGGGAGTGAGGGATGCTACTGGATATCGCATGGCGCGCTGCAGCATCAGCCAGGATTTTCAGTCGACGTTGTTGATACCACAGGGGCTGGAGACGTTTTTCACGGTGCGCTGGCCTTCAGCCTGGCTTCCGGGAGCGCGTCGGTAGAAGCGGTCAGGTTTGCCAGCGGAGTGGCTGCGCTGAAATGTACGCGTCCAGGAGGGCGCGCGGGTATTCCCGACTGTGATCAAACCCGATCTTTTCTGTCACTTTTTGTATAAAATGCCAGGGCAATGGTTTTTCGAGGAAATTTCATGAGTCTTACCGAACTGACCGGTAACCCGCGGCACGATCAGCTGCTAATGCTGATCAGCGAGCGCGGTTATATGAATATTGATGAACTGGCCAGCCTGCTGGACGTTTCCACGCAGACCGTGCGGCGTGATATTCGTAAACTCAGCGAGCAGGGATTAATCACCCGTCATCACGGCGGAGCGGGCAGAGCGTCCAGCGTGGTCAATACGGCATTTGAGCAGCGAGAAGTCTCCTTGACCGAAGAGAAAAAGGCCATCGCGGAAGCAGTGGCTGACTACATCCCGGACGGCTCGACGGTGTTTATCACCATTGGCACCACCGTTGAGCAGGTTGCGCGCGCGCTGTTAAATCACAATCATCTACGGATTATCACTAACAGTCTGCGGGTGGCGCATATTCTCTATAACAATCCGCGATTTGAAGTGATGGTGCCTGGCGGCACCCTGCGCCCGCACAATAGCGGCATTATTGGCCCTTCTGCGACGGAATTTGTCGCGGGATTCCGGGCCGATTATCTGGTGACCAGCGTCGGGGCTATTGAAAGCGATGGCGCGCTGCTGGAGTTTGACGTCAACGAAGCCAGCGTGGTCAAAACGATGATGGACCACTCTCGGCAAATTCTTCTCGCCGCCGATCATACTAAATATCACGCATCGGCCGCCGTTGAGATTGGTAACGTGGCCCAGGCCACAGCCCTGTTTACCGATGAGTGTCCGTCAGGACAGTTAAAATCATGGTTAGATGAGAATCAAACGGAAATCATTCTGGCTCAGGAAGAGGTGTAGCCTCGCCTTGTTGATGAGCGATATTTCCCAGTTCCACGGCGCTGGGGAGTATTCAGTTCGTACTCTTGAATAGTCAAACCTCTCCTTTCCCGCTACAGTTAATTTTCCACGGTGCAAAAGGAGAGGACCATGCTCTATATCTTTGATTTAGGTAATGTGATTGTCGATATTGACTTCAACCGGGTGCTCGGGACGTGGAGCGATTTAACGCGAATTCCCCTTGCGACGCTGCAGCAGCATTTCACCATGGGCGAAGCGTTCCACCAGCACGAGCGCGGTGAAATCAGCGATGAAGATTTTGCGGCGGCGATGTGCCACGAAATGAACATGTCGCTTAGCTACGAGCAGTTCTCCCACGGCTGGCAGGCGGTTTTTGTCGCCCTCCGCCCGGAGGTTATCGCGATTATGCAAAAATTACGCGAGCAGGGGCATCGGGTCGTGGTTCTGTCCAACACTAACCGTCTGCATACCACCTTCTGGCCGGATGAGTACCCCGAGATACGCGCCGTGGCTGACCATATCTATCTTTCTCAGGAAATGGGGATGCGTAAACCCGAAGCGCGGATCTATCAGAGCGTCCTTGAAGCGGAAGGTTTTTCCGCTGACGATACGGTCTTCTTCGATGATAACGCGGATAATATTGCCGGGGCTAACCAGCTTGGCATTACCAGCATTCTGGTGACCGGGAAGGAAACCATCCCCAACTATTTTGCTAAACAGCTATGCTAAAAACCGTTCATCAAAAAACCACGCGCCATCTGCGACCGCTGGTGGCGTGGCTCAAGCTGCTATGGCGGCGTATTGATGAAGATAATATGACGACACTGGCGGGGAATCTTGCCTATGTGTCGTTACTCTCCCTTGTGCCGCTTATTGCCATTGTTTTCGCGCTGTTCGCGGCATTTCCGATGTTTTCTGATGTCAGTATCCAGATTCGCCACTTTATCTTCGCCAATTTCATCCCGGCAACCGGCGATGTCATTCAGGGCTACATTGAGCAGTTTGTCGCTAACTCCAGCCGAATGACCGCCGTGGGCGCTTTCGGCCTGATTGTGACATCGCTGCTGTTGATGTACTCCATTGATAGCGCGTTGAACACCATCTGGCGCAGTACCCGCACCCGACCAAAAACCTACTCCTTTGCCGTTTACTGGATGATCCTCACCCTGGGGCCGCTGCTGGCGGGCGCCAGCCTTGCGATCAGCTCCTATCTCCTGTCGTTACGCTGGGCCAGCGACCTGAATAGCGTGATTGACGATGTGCTGCGTATTTTTCCGCTCATTTTATCCTGGGTGGCATTCTGGCTGCTTTACAGCATTGTGCCGACGGCCGAGGTGCGTAACCGCGATGCGATAATCGGTTCCCTGGTCGCTGCGCTGCTCTTTGAAGCGGGTAAGAAAGCTTTTGCTTTATATATCACCGCGTTCCCGTCATATCAGTTGATTTATGGCGTGCTCGCCGTGGTGCCTATTTTGTTTGTCTGGGTGTACTGGACGTGGTGTATCGTCTTGCTTGGCGCTGAAATTACTGTCACTCTCGGTGAATACCGCAAACTGAAAAAAGAAGAAACAGAACAATCATGATTGCATTAATTCAACGCGTATCCCGAGCTAGCGTTACCGTGGAGGGTGAAGTGACGGGCGAAATCGGCCCCGGGCTTCTGGTGCTGTTAGGCGTCGAGAGAGACGATGATGAGCAAAAGGCGAACCGCCTGTGCGAGCGCGTGTTGGGATACCGTATTTTTAGCGATGCTGAAGGCAAAATGAATCTGAACGTGCAGCAGGCTGGCGGCAGCGTGCTGGTGGTTTCACAGTTTACGCTGGCAGCGGATACCGAGCGCGGGATGCGCCCTGGATTTTCGAAAGGGGCTGCGCCGGATAAAGCGGAAGCGCTGTACGCGTATTTCGTTGAGCGCTGCCGCGAGCAGAAAATGAATACGCAGACCGGGAGATTTGCTGCCGATATGCAGGTTTCTCTGGTGAATGATGGTCCCGTAACCTTTTGGTTGCAGGTATGAGCCAGCTTCCGGGCAGGCTGCGGGTAACAAAAGAGAGTACAGCTATGTATCACCTTCGTGTACCGCAAACAGAAGAAGAGTTAGAGAGCTACTACCAGTTCCGCTGGGAGATGCTGCGTAAGCCGCTGCATCAGCCGAAAGGGTCCGAGCGCGATGCGTGGGATGCGATGGCGCACCATCAAATGGTGGTCGATGAAGAGGGTAATCTGGTTGCCGTCGGGCGGCTGTATGTGAATGCGGAAAACGAAGCCTCTATCCGTTTTATGGCCGTTCATCCGTCAGTGCAGGATAAAGGGCTGGGTACCCTGATGGCGATGACGCTGGAGTCCGTCGCCCGCCAGGAAGGCGTTAAGCGCGTGACCTGTAGCGCCCGCGAAGACGCGGTGGAGTTCTTTGCGAAGCTCGGTTTTGTGAACCAGGGAGAAATCACCACGCCGACGACCACGCCGATCCGTCATTTTCTGATGATTAAGCCAATAGCCTCGCTGGATGATATTTTACATCGCGGCGACTGGTGCGCTCAGCTGCAGCAGGCCTGGTATCAGCATATCCCTCTCAGCGAGAAAATGGGCGTGCGCATCCAGCAGTATACCGGGCAAAAATTCATCACCACCATGCCGGAAGCCGGTAACCAGAACCCACACCATACCCTGTTTGCCGGCAGCCTGTTTTCTCAGGCAACGTTAACCGGCTGGGGGCTTATCTGGCTGATGCTGCGCGAGCGGCATCTTGGCGGCACAATTATTCTTGCCGATGCGCATATCCGCTACAGCCAGCCCATTAGCGGACGCCCAAGCGCCGTTGCCGATCTCGGTTCGTTAAGCGGCGATCTTGACCGGCTGGCGCGCGGGCGTAAAGCGCGCGTTCAGCTGCAGGTTGAACTGTTTGGCGACGATCGGCTTGGCGCGGTTTTTGAGGGTATCTATATTGTTCTTCCCGCGAAGCCGTTTGGCCCGTATGAAGAGGGCGGTAACGAAGAGGAGTAGCCTCCCTTTATACCGGTCTATTGGCCTGGTGACTTCACCCGCCAGGCGATATCCCTCATCGCGCTTCCGGCCGCCGGGCTGATGCCGCCCAGTTGAAAGAAGCCGTGGATCACCCCGAGATAGCGCTGACAGGTACAGTCAACGCCCTGCTCAAGCAGGCGCTGGTAAAGCGCTTCGCCTTCATCACGCAAAGGGTCGTATTCTGCCGTCAGAATATGTACCGGCGGTAATCCGTTAAAGTCTTTACGCCATAGCGGGCTGGCTTCCGGATGATGGAGTTCCGTCGCTGAAAGGTACATTTCATAGCCACTGAGCAGGGTATCTTCGGTGATGATGTAATCTTTACCGTTATCGATATAGCTCTTCATGCTGGCGGTGGCATCCAGCATCGGGTAAATCAAAACCAGCTGTGCGGGTTGCCAGGCCTGCGTGGTTTTGAGTCGCAGGGCGGTCACTAATGCCAGATGTCCTCCGGCGCTGTCGCCAGCCAGCGTAATACGGGAAGCATCGATGCCCAGCTGCCCGGCGTGGCGGTGAATAATCAGCGCGCCTTTTTCGGCATCATCATGGGCGGCAGGAAAAGTATGCTCCGGCGCCAGCCGATATTGCACGGCGATAACGCGACAGCCGCTGTGGTACGCCAGCTGGCGGAGCTGATGGTCATGCGTGGCGAAACCGCCGCTGATAAAGCAGCCACCGTGGAAATAGATAACGGCAGGCAGCGCGCCAGTCGCATTGAGGGGAGAGACCACGCGAAAAAACATGCCCTCGAGTTCGATGTCCTCTACCCACACGCGGTTTTCTTGTTCCCCGGCTAACACGGCACTGGCGACATAACCGTTTCTCCGGTCATCAATATTCTGTTCGCGCGATGAGGGGCGACCTGCATCGATAAATTCCCGCACCAGCTCTGCAATACCTTTTTCAAGCGCCATTTTTTAATCCCTTAACCTGTTTGGATATCCAGTCTTATAGCCTGATTTTTAACAAAAGAAAATGGGCGATTTGGGTTGCGAAACGATTGTGGAAAGCGGCTCGCAAAAGTGAAACTCATTGCTGACGGGGCTTTCCCCCCACCAACTGCAGGTGTATGTTGTTTGAAAATTCATCGTCAATGATATACTGGAGGTATATGTGAGTATGATGACGGGAACGAATATGGGCAGAATACTACTCGACTTATCGGATGACGTTATTAAACGTCTTGAAGACCTCAAACAGCAGCGCAATCTTCCTCGAGCGGAACTGTTACGCGAGGCGGTTGAACAGTACCTGGAAAGACAAGCTGACACCACTATTTCCAATGCGCTGGGGATTTGGCAAGGCTGTGAGGAAGAGGGAGTTGAATTCGAAAGGAAACTCCGCGAGGAGTGGCAATGATTAAAGGCCCGGCGCTGTTTGATACTAATATTCTCATCGATTTATTCAGCGGTCGCGTTGAAGCGAAACAGGTTCTGGAGGCTTATCCGCCACAGAATGCGATTAGCCTCATCACGTGGACGGAAGTAATGGTGGGGGCGAAAAAGTATCATCAGGAACACCGCACGCGTATTGCACTGAGCGCGTTTAATATTATCGATATTTCACAGGATATTGCTGAACGAAGCGTCAATCTCAGGAAGGAGTATGGGATGAAGCTGCCGGATGCCATCATACTGGCGACAGCGCAAATACATCGTTATGAACTGGTCACGCGCAATACCAAAGATTTTTTCGGGATACCCGGAGTGATTACGCCTTATCATTTGTAAGCCGGGCGGCAGGCGCCGCCCGACATGATGCCAGCCGTTATTCCCCTTCGCCAGGGAACAGGAACGGGTTAATGGAGCTGCGGGCGAAGCCCTCTTGTTCCATCCGTGCGTCCAGCACCAGCGAGGCGAGGTCGTCGGCGACGGCTTCCACTTTTGGGTCTTTTTCCTGATAGAGAATCTTCAGGTAGGTACCGCAGTCGCCGCAGGTTTCGGCTTTAATCGCCGACTGCTCGTTATCTAATGACCAGTAGTGCAGATCGCGCGTTTGTTCGCAGTTGCTGCACTTCACGCGCACCACATGCCACTCGGTTTCGCAAAGGTTGCAGTGCAGATAGCGCAGGCCCTGAGTGGTGCCAATTTGCACCATGCTGGAGACCGGCATCGAGCCGCAAACCGGGCAGAACTGACGCTGTTCACCGTATTCAGCGCGGGCTTTTCCGGGGATCAGGCTGGCCATCTGCGCCCAATAGAGCGAGAGCGCGGCCCAGATAAACGGCGCTTTATCGCTGCTGACAGAGGCAAAATCGGACGCAAACAGCGCGCTTGCCATCAGTTCCAGCTCCTGTTCGGAGGCTTTTTCCAGATTCTCGATGACCGCCAGCGCCGGGCCGCTCATCTCCGGCTTCAGTTCGGCAATCAGCGAATGCAGCAGCTTGTGCCAGTGCTTATCGCGCGGCAAAACGTGGATATCCAGCGGCGGCTTACCCTGGTCGTTCGCTTCTTTGATGCGCGCGGTGAGATCCATCTGCAGCGGATGGTCGTACAGCACCACTTCCTGCGCGTGGGCGATAAGTGCGGCAAAGCGCAGGTAATCGCCCAGCGGGTTATTTTCAGCCAGTTCGCGCAGGCGTTCGGCGCGACGGTTATATAAATTTTTGAGCCGGGGAAACAACAACGGCGGAATCATATCCGTCGCGCGTTTCTCGCTCTTTTCCAGCTCATCTTGCGGGATGATACGAATGCTCATTCTGTTACTTCCTGGTTTCAGCAGATTCGGCGATGGTCGCGTCCGCTCTGTGATTTGGCGGGCATCACGCGCCCGCTCTGGTGAATGTCATTAATGATAACCGCAATCGGCGTACGGGATATACCCATGACATCGCAATGTGTGCGTTACGATACCTGATATCGATATCCCAGACTATGCACCGTTAGGATTAGCTATCCTGCGCCATGGCTTGAGCGAACCGGGAAACGTGCCGCTCCCGCCTGCGGCGCACTATGGTTAATGTTGTCAAAACAGCGCGTTATCCGCAAAAAAATGGCGTCGATATACGACGCCATTTCAGAGACGAACAAAGCGCTCGGGCCTACGACTGGCGCTTATCCTGCTTTTCGCGGACTTCACGGTACCAGCGCGGATGATGCTTCTTCGCCCAGGTCTTCGTCACCCAGC